>CEOK01028890.1_pt1 | contig 10831 bp, 13 predicted proteins | sample 427001 | NCBI WGS metagenome assembly CEOK01 (sample SAMEA2591108, study PRJEB7988) | marine metagenome | isolation source: saline water (ENVO:00002010), including | reverse complement strand
ATATTATATATCTAATTGAAATAATCTTAAGTGGTAATTTAGATAATAATACAGCTGATATTAATAATGATGGTCAAATAAATGTTATTGATGTTGTATCATTAGTTAATTTAATTTTAGGTAGCTAATTAAAGAGGGAATAGATAATGAATAATAATAAAATAATTGAAAAATTATCAGAAATTTTTGATCTTGAACTTTCAGGAGTTATAAGGTATACGCATTATTCTTTAATGATTTTTGGTGCTAACAGATTACCTTTGGTTGATTTTTTTAAGGCACAAGCAACAGAATCACTTACACATGCAAATTTAGCAGGAGAACATATTACTGGTTTAGGTGGACATCCTCCATTGAACATCAATAATATACATGAGACTTTTAAGCATGACATTTCAGAAATTCTAAAGGAAACTTTAGAGCATGAAAAAAAAGCAATTCAAACCTATTATGAGTTACTTGATTTAATAGATGGAAAATCTGTTTATTTGGAAGAGTACGCAAGAAGCATGATTGGTCAAGAAGAATTGCATGTTATGGAAGTTGAAAAAATGCTTAAAAATAACTAATATAATATTTCTTCTTATATAGTATAATTTCCTTTCATTGAATTTAATTATTTTCTTAAATTGAGACTGATTCTCATTAAGAAAAGGATGTAATATGGCAGAATTAATCATTATGTTTCGTGAGGTACTGGAAGCCTCTCTTATTATAGGGATATTATATACCTATCTAAAAAAATCTGGTAACAACAGTAGCATTAAAATGTTATGGGGCGGTGTTTTTAGTGCAATTTTTGTTAGTATTATAGCTTCAATCATATTTCAAATGATAGCTGGTGGTTTTGAAGGTAATGCATCTAAAATTTTTGAAGGTATTATAATGATTATAGCTTCAATAGTGCTTACAACGATGATTATTTGGATGGCTCAAAATAAAAATATTTCTGAAGATTTAAAAAATCAAGCAAAAGAATCTTTATCCTCAGGATTTAAATATGGAATATTTACTCTGGCCTTTGTTGCTGTTTTTAGAGAAGGAGTAGAAATAATATTATTTTTATATGCTATTGGAATTAAAGATGGTATTTCAGTATTTCCTTCTGTAATTGGATCTCTTCTAGGTTTATTTGCTGGGTATATTATTTTTGTACAAGGTGTTAAAATTCCTTTAAAACAGTTTTTTAATGTGACTTCAGTTTTTCTTATTTTTGTTGCTGCTGGTATGTTAACCTATGGAGTTCATGAACTAGAATCTGGAGGTGTAATACCTTATATTGGTGGTGAGACACAAATTGAAGATGATAATATCGTTGCAACTAGAGTAAATGGTGATACTAAATCATTTTCTATTGATAAAGAAAAAAAAGCAAAGAAATGGGCTTCTAGAATTTGGGATATAAATCCTAAAAAGAACTTAGATGGTTCATATCCCATGTTGCATGATAAAGGATCTATAGGTGGATTATTTAAAGGATTTTTTGGTTATAATGGTGATCCAAGTCTTATTGAATTTATCACATGGTTAATATCAATGATAGGGTTAAATGTATTATATCAAAAAATTGGAAGAAAAAAAGAATAGGGGTTTTAATGAAAAAAATATTTATAACATTATTATTACTAAATTTTATGTTAGTTGCTGAAGAACTTGTAATTGGCGAAAAAAGAATTGAACCTGGTGTAGTATTTATTTTTGAAGGTGCGATAAAAGATCATGTCATGCCAATGGGAATGCATCTTGATGAAAAAAATACCCACGTTCATATTGAAGCTCGTGTTAATTGGGATGATAAAAATATACCAGAAGGGACTCCTGCTGGTGGATTTGTTCCTTATTTATATATAACAGCTATAGTAACTAATCAAAAGACTGGTTTACAAACTTTTGTAGATTTACTTCCACATATTAATTTAATTGATAATTTTCATTATGCACGAAATATATCACTTCCTGGTGATATAGATGATTTATATTCTGTAAAATTTAGTGTTTTACCGCCAAATCAAACAGATTTAGCTTTACATAAAGATTGGCTTGATAATTATGGTGAATCATTAATGTCAGGATGTGATTTTACTTATAAAAATATTTATTTTGGTGATATTTGTCGAGCCACAAGAAATTAAAGAGCTAGTTTAAAGAAATAAAAAAACCTCATTACTTTTAATGAGGTTTTTTTATTACAATTTTTAATTTAGAATGATTAATAGTTTAATCGCTCAAATTCCAATTCATTATGCCAGAAATACCAGGCATTGCCCAAAGTACAAAAGGTAAAATTGCCTCAGGCATTGCAGCAACTGGAACGCCTGTAAGGTTTAGTTCCATTATCCATGATATTACAAAAAAGATGAAAAAAGGAACACATAAAACTGCAGCTAGTCTTGCCTGATTTTGACCAGAGGTCATCATAGCAGCATAAAATAAGTATATAGACATACATCCAAAAATTAAGAAGATAGCTAAATTTTCAGTATTAAATGCATTAATATCAGCAACATCAGCAGTTATTTGTTGATAGTTAACTATAATTCCCATTACGGTATGCACTACAGCAAGAATGAGTAACCACATTTTAGTATTGAATATTTTATTCATAGTTTTAGTTCTCCTGATTTATTTTTTTTAAATATATTAATTCATATATACAAACAAGAAACATAATGTAAAAACAAAGATACATCAGTATTGATGAAATCATGATTATATAACTAAAATTTGGCGTTAAAAATCTCATAACAAAGAAACCACCAAATGTTAAGATTATTGATACAAAAGGCTCCAACATCAATACCTTTTTCCAAAAACCATTAATGGTTGTATTAAATGAGAAAATTATACCCAAAGATAAAAATATAATAGAAAACATAGTTATATGTTCATGTGTATGAGAAACAAGATCTAATAAAGTTTTTGGTAATTTAGGATTCCAATCATCATCATTTCCAAGGTACTGTTCAATCATCCCGCTATTGGAAAATTCAGAATTAAGATATACATAAAATACTCCCAAACTAAAGCCAATGGCTAGAGTTGTTAGGTAATATATAAGTAAATTTTTAAGATTGTTATCTAAATTTTTTAGAGTCATTAGTTTATATTATTTTGACATAACATACGGTAATAATAATGATAATTTACTAATTCCTTTAGTAAAACTTTTGACAGATAGAGTTGCCCCGGAAATGCCTGCAATTTCTCTACCATGAACAAATAAAGAATCTTGTTTCATACCTAAGAACTGAGCAAGCCATCTTACTCCGCTTATTTCACCGCCGTAGGCTTCCCTATATTTTATTATTGAAGAGTGAATCACTTCCTTATCCTGATTAAAAATAACTAAAAAGGTTATTGGCATGGATTTTCCGATAGTATTATCCATTAGTGCGTAATGAGTTTGTTCTCCAACATTAATTTTCCAGTAAAAAATTTGATTTCTATAAAATTTTTGTTTAATTTGAGATTGTATTGATTTTTTTACTTTGGTTGGTATTTTAAATGTATGTTCTGATATTTCTACTTTAATGTCGTAGAATTCATTGATTACTTCAATAGTTTTATCTTTTATTTCACTAGCGAAAGAAAATGATACAAATAATAATATATAAATAATGTTTTTCATTTTAATTTTAAAAAAAATCAGACCTAAATTTTCATTTAGGTCTGATTTAACAATAAGCTTAATAAGACAAAATCAAAGAGAGAAATATGTGTTATGTTTAATGAACGATTTAATCTTATCACTTATTTGTTGTAAGTTTTTAGAACATGTATCCTAAACCAACTCTCATAACATCATCATCACCAGCTGTTCCTGCTTCAAATTTAAATGAAATATTATTCATTGGTTTGTACATAACACCAAATAATGAAATTTCTTTTGCTTCATCATTATCATCTTTGTTATATGAACTAGTTCTCATCCATAAGTATAGATTTGATTCATCACCACATCCAACTAAACTACCAATATCATAACCTAAATCAAGATAATAACCAGATGAGCTTTCAACTTCATAATCAGCAATACCATCATCACCTTCTAAATCATGCATGTTATCAGTATAACTGATTGTACCATATTCTAACCTTGCGTACAAGTTGTTAGCTGCATAAGTTGCATTAACCTCAGTCAAATTAACTCCGATAGCTTCGCCACCATTTACATGATCATCAGAAACAGGTGCATCATTCATAGTTATTGAACCACCAACTTTTAATCCAGTCATACCTGTCCATGAACCTTGAAATGTTTTTGTCCAATTACTAGCTGTTGAATAATGTCCTTTTTTTCTAGCACTTCTGATACCTTTACCAATATCATCTCCAACAAGATCTCCAGTAAATGTTGCATTTAAGTTAAAATCACCCATTTTTCCATAGAATGCAAAACCATTATCAAACCATGTTGTTGGAATAATGTGTTTATTATATTCTGGTCTTTCAACACTCATAAATGTTGGAGGTTCGTGATATTCATTAGTAATTCCTGCAGGAACTAGTAATACACCACCTTTCCAACCCCAAGTGCCATTCCAGTAATTTAAGTGAGCTTGTTCCATAGCAACATATCCACCTTCGTAACCTAAAGCACCTTCTGAACCAACCATGTTATGCTCAATTTCTATTTCAGACATCATTGACCACTGAGGGCTAAATTGATGTTTGATACAAAAAATAAATCTGTGAAAATCTAGTTTTCCATCACCATCATTTGCTTCCATATCAAAGTGCATTTCCCCGTAACCACCAAGACTAGTTGCTGGCTCAAAGAATTCATCTTCTGCTACAATAAAGCAAAATAAAACAGCTGTAAGTAATATTTTTTTCATTTTAATTTCTTCGTTTTGTTTTTAAGATTGAGATTCATTCTCATTAATTAACCCTTTAATTTAAATGAGACTCAATCTCAAATACAAACTTTTATTAAAAAAATATATAGTTTTATTATATTTATATATGGTTATAACGAGAAAAATCAATTTATTAATTGTAATTGTAATTTTATTTTGTTCTATTTGTGCTAATTCAGTTAGTTTACCCTCAATTTCTCATAGTAATGCAGCTAGTGATTTATTACAAATAAACAAAATCAATCATGAATTTAATTTTAGTATTAGTACTCAATTTAATGCTGCAGGCTCTTCAACTCTATATAGTATTGGAGATCAAATTTCATATAATTTTTCTGATAAACTTAATTTTTTTGGTAAGATTAATTTAGTTACAACTTCATTGGATCAAAATCAGTTTCAAAACTCATTTGATAAACCACATGTTAATTTTGATCTTGGATTAAATTATAATTTTAATGAAAATAGTAGCTTTCAATTAAGGTTAATTAAAAATTCATTACCTTCAAATTATAATATTATAAACTATTAAAAATAGGTTTATAACTAATATGTTTAAAAGATTCCTTACTCTTGTAGTTTTATTTCAGTCTATTATTTTTTCAATGGATGATGTATGTAGCTCTTGTGAAAATACTTGGTGGGATCCTTATTGGGGTGAGCAGTGTTGTGATGCGGCTTGGGATCAATGGGGATTTGATTGTAGTTACATGGAAGATGAGTATGGATGGGATTGTACAGGATGCAATTGTCCATACGATGATCAGGAGAATTGTGGAGATGGTTTTTGCACTGGAAATGAAACCATTGATATTTGTCCATCTGACTGCACAGTAAATGGCTGTAATGTTGAAAATCAAGTTGATGATTGTTATGATCAAGATTGCTGTCCAATTTCATGGATAGGCGATGGGTATGGTGATTGTCAAGAACCTGATAATTTTGGATGTGATTTATCATGTTACTCAAATGACGGAGGTGATTGCCCTGCGCAACAAGGTGATATCAACAATGATGGTTATGTGGATGTTTTAGATGTTATTATTGCAGTTGAAAATATATTAAATTATGAATATGATATATTAATTGATTTAAACAATGATGATATTATCAATATTACTGACATTATTTTATTTATTAACATTATTTTAATAATATGAATCTAAAAAAAACTATATTAATTATTTTATTCTATGGATTTTGCTTTTCGTTTGAAACTGTAAAAAATCTTAACATAGAAAAATTTATGGGCAAATGGTATGTTATTGCTGCTATCCCTACATTTGTCGAAAAAAATTGCGAAAACGCATATGATATTTACACGTTAAATGATGATGGTACTGTAGATATAAAATATTTTGCAGATAAAAATGGAAGTCCTTTTACAATTTCTCAAAAAGGAACAATAGTTGATACTGTGAATAATAGTAAATGGAAAATAACATTTCCTGATTATTGGATACCTTTTTTTAGCTCTCCATATGAAGTAATCGTATTAGATGAAATAAATTATGATTATATGGTTGTTGGTTACCCGGGTAATTCATATGGTTGGATTATGGCTAGGTCAACAGTTATGAAAGCTGAAGTTTTTGAAAAAATTATGAAAAGTTTAGTAAATGATTTTGGATATGATAGAAATGAATTTCAAATCATAAAACATACGATAAGCTCTTTAAACTAATGCTAAATGATGCTAGCATTTAATGCCGTTGAAGCAATAGGTTTATTAGCAGGTTTTTTAGGGATACTTGCTTGGATTCCGCAAATTTATAAAATTTGGGTACAAAAAAGAGCTGATGGTATTAGTTTGCCTACTTTTTCAATCATTACTGCCGCTTTGATCTTATGGTTAGTATATGGAATTAAGGTAAATTCATTATCTTTAATTATATCAAATATCTTTACTCTTATCATGATATTGTTGGTTTTAATAGGGGCATGGAAAATACAATCTAAATAAGGAAATAGTTAATATGAAATATTGTAAGATTTTATTTATAGTTTTGTTTACTTTTTTAAGGTCAGAATTAATTTCACCTGAAAATAATGAATTATTAAAAACAATACATGTATGGTTTGAATGGAAACAAGAACCTGATGCATCTCAATATAATATTCAGATATCTCGTGACCCATTATTTTCAAATCTTATAAAAGATATAAACATAACAAAGCCACTATATATTGAAAAAAATGTATTAGACTGGAATACTACCTATTTCTGGAGAGTTAGGTCTGTTTATTTAGATGATTCTTATGGTTTTTGGATAGGTCAATCTTCATTTAGTACAAATTCACGTCAAATTCAACATTTTGATGTAACTTTTGATGACATTAATTCTATACAAGATGGGCTTGTTATGTTCGGACAATTTTCACCAGAGCTTATGGTTGGAATAATAGACAAATATGGTAATGAATTATGGAATAGTGGAAGTCCAGAAGAAGATCATCAATTAGGTACTTTGCTAAATTATGTGAGTAGCTCTGGTCAATTATTTGGAAAATCATCAACTTCTGGCATTCAATTTAATTTTAATCATGATATTATTTGGCAAAGTCCTTCAAACACACCAATTGATTTACATGAAGTTCAAAAATTACCAAATGGAAATTATATTTCATTTGTTCCTATTTTTGAGTTAGGACCAATAGCTCAAGGAAATTGGACCAGTTCGTTTCAGGATTTAGGATATCAGGCTGATGGTATAACAATAGAATACCCATGGTTAGCTCAGAGAATTATCGAATGGGATAAAGATACAGGACAGGAAGTATGGAGCTGGAATGCATTTGATTATATTGATATGAACCAATATGATAAACAGGCTGAACTTTGGTGGGATGCTTATGTTTCTGGAAGGTTTGATTGGTTACATTCCAACGCATTTTACTTTGATGAAATTGAAAGCGCCATATATATTTCTCTTAGACATTTAAATCAAATTACAAAGATTTCATATCCTTCAGGAGAAGTTTTATACAGTATTGGTTTATCAGAAGAGTTTGAAACTGGTTCTGAAAACAATATATGTAATGATTTACGATTTAGCTGGCAACATCATGTACAATTATTAGAAGATGGCGATTTATTATTTTTTGATAATGGAAATTTAAGTGATGAATTGCTAGGTGATGAGTATAGAACAACTAGGATAAGAAAAATTAAAGTTAACGATGATTTGACATGTGAAACTTCTTGGCAGTATGAATTACCAGAAAATTTATATGGCCATGGAACTGGAAGTGTACAATTATTAGATAATGACAATTATTTAATTTATACTCAAGGTGGGTTTGAAGATTGTAGTATTTTAGAATTAAATCAAAATAGAGAAATACTATGGATGGCTGAAGCATCAGACCCAACTTCCTCAATATATAGAGCATATAAAATTCCATCAATGTACCCAGATGCTTTTAGTTTAACTGTAAATGGTCTAACTCAAGATATAACTGGTAATGTTGTAGAACTATATGATTCTAATTTAGAGTTTAATCTAACAAATCATAGTGGCTATACAAATACTTACTTTTATAGTTTTAGAAATCCTGAAAATGACTGGTTTGATGATTTAGATGGAACGATAGTACTTGATGCTTATGAAAGTAGAAATTTATCATTTACACCTAATCAAATAAACGGCGAAACAGAAGTGAGAATTGATATTTACCCAGAAAATCATGAGTATAGTCAAAAACAAATGGTATTGAATTTAATTGAGTCTACTAATTTGATTGGTGATATTAATGATGACGATAGAGTAAATGTTGAAGATCTTATTTTAACAATTAATATGATTTTAGATCTGATAAGCAATCAAAACGAAGCTGATATAAATGGTGATGGTGGAATAAATATACTTGATATTAGCTTGATATTAAACATTATATTAGATTATTAGGAGACATATTGATCAATTTTGATTAAAAAAAAAGCCCCATTTATATGGGGCTTTTTTTTACTTTAAATGTAAAATTTTACATTCCTGGAATATCATAATTTAATGACATGAAAAAGCCGCTATGAGACCATGTAGCATCAGAACCGCCTGCATCACTTTCAAGCTCAGCTAAACCTAGAGCATATCCTAAGTTAAGTGCTAGTGCACCATCCATCACAGGTAATGCATAACCTAGACCAAATACTAAACCCATATCCATACCATTAGGTAATCCATCATCTTCGATATCTTCTGGATCTTCATCACCATGTGTTACTGTACCGCTTAATGGCATACCTAATAATACACCTCCATAAAGATTCATTTTATCATTGATTGGGTAAGGCATTGTAGCCCATACATCAAAATATTGAAAACAAACAGATATATCTTCGTCTCCTACATAACCAAAACTTCTAGCACCTAGACCAGCACCCATAAATACAGGAAAGTTGCCAAGCATAGTCGCATAAGAAGCTCCAAGCATAGGACCAGAAATATTATATCCTAAATCTTCTAGGTCATCTACAGCATCACCTGATGCAGTTCCATAAATTCCACCAACGTAAACTCCTAAACCTGGCATTTCAAAATCTTGAGCAAGATTGAAGCTTAACATTAATGTCATCATTAATATTAACTTTTTATACATTTTTTCTCCTTTTTAGTAAATGCAAACCAATTGCAATCACAAAATTTAATTAACATTTGTTATAATATCATTAGAATTTTATTTTTTTTAAGTTTAGTTCATATTAATTTGTAGTTAATAATTTAAAGGGTAAAAAAATTAAAATCTCATTAATCGTTTATATATTTCTTTCATTTATATTTTCTGAATACCAATTTGAAAATGCATTTCCGAATTTAACTTTTGTTGATCCAGTTGGAATTCATCACTCTGGTGATGGCTCTAATAGAATTTTTGTTGTAGAACAACAAGGAAGAATAAAAGTCTTTAATAATGATTCTAATGTTAATTCTGCAGATACCTTTCTAGATATTAGATCAATAGTGGATCAAGATGGTGGTTATACAGAAGAAGGATTACTAGGTTTAGCTTTTCATCCTAATTATGAAGAAAATGGTTATTTTTATGTTAATTATACAGATTATGGTCCAAAGCGTAATGTCATAGCAAGATATTCTGTTGATACCGATAATCCTAATGAAGCAGATTATTTTTCTTCAACGGTTATTTTAGAAGTTAACCAACCATATAATAATCATAATGGCGGACAAATGGAATTTGGTAGTGACGGTTATTTATATATTAGTTTTGGTGATGGTGGTTCTGGTGGAGATCCATTAGAAAACGGACAAAATCTATCAACATTGCTCAGCACTATTATTCGAATCGATGTTGATAATAGTTCTGATGAGTTAAACTATAGCATTCCTTTAGATAATCCATTTATTAATAATAATGATGCAAGACCAGAAATTTATGCTTATGGATTAAGAAATGTTTGGAGATTTAGCTTTGATCCAGAAACAAATTTGTTATGGGCTGCTGATGTTGGTCAAAATGCATGGGAAGAAATAGATATTATATATCCTGGTCTTAATTACGGGTGGAATAAAATGGAGGCCTCTCATTGTTATCCACCAGGTTCAGATTGTAATCCTAGTAACTATGAGTTGCCGGTTTGGGAATATGAGCTGTATGTAGATGGTGTTTGTTCAGTTACTGGTGGTTATGTTTACCGTGGAAATTCAATTTGGAGTTTAAGAGGAAAATATATTTATGGAGATTGGTGTACAGGTGATATATGGGCTTTATCTTCAAATGAAAACTCGTATTTAAATGAAGAGATTATAAGAACAGATATTAATATTACTTCATTTGGTGTTGATCAATATAATGAGCTTTTTTTCTGTGGTAATCAAAGAATTTATAAATTGACTTCAAATGAAGGAGATTTAAATAATGATAACGTATTAAATGTTTTAGATGTAATTTTATTAGTAAATTTAATTTTATCACAACAATATAATGATGCAGCAGATTTAAATGGTGATAAT
>CEOK01184724.1_pt1 | contig 10838 bp, 9 predicted proteins | sample 427001 | NCBI WGS metagenome assembly CEOK01 (sample SAMEA2591108, study PRJEB7988) | marine metagenome | isolation source: saline water (ENVO:00002010), including | reverse complement strand
AAAGGACGCATATCGTATTTAGCATACCTTTTTACCCCCTTTTAATGGTATTTTTTCCAGGGTGATTTTTAAAAATCGTATAAATACTTTTAACAGTTGTTAATATACAGGAGAACATAAATGGCTAATTTAGTATCACCAGGTGTACAAGTAAGTGTAATCGACGAAAGTTTTTACACTCCGGCTGAACCTGGAACAACGCCTATGATTTTCGTTGTCTCTGCACAAGACAAGACAAACGGAGCAGGCACGGCAACAGCGGCAGGAACTACCAAAGCGAAAGCGGGTACTCCATACTTAATCACATCACAAAGAGATTTAACAGAAACTTTTGGAGATCCGGTCTTCAAAACAGATACAAGCAATAATCCAATCAATGGCGGTGAGCTTAACGAATATGGATTACAAGCGGCATATTCATATCTAGGCGTAAGCAACAGAGCATTTGTTGTTAGAGCAGATATAGACTTAAATGAAATAGAGCCAAGTGCAAATGCACCAGCGGCGGCTCCAGCAAATGGCACATATTGGTTTGACACAGCCGTAACAAAATACGGTTTATTTCAGTGGAACGGAAACGCGGCAACTGTTACTGGTGGACAATCATTTACAAATAAGGTTCCGACTGTAATTACATCAAATACACAACTTGTTGGTGAATCTAATACAGGATTTCCAAAAGGATCAGTAGGACAAATTGGCGATTATGCTGTAGTTACTACAACAACTGTTAACAAGATATACTACAAAAATAAATCAGGTACATGGGTAAAAGTTGGTACACAGGCTTGGGTAGCTAGTTGGCCAACTATACAAGGTTCAGCGGCAAATCCAACATTAAGTAATGGGCAAACAATCATTATTAATGGAACTACTGTAACAATTTCAGGCACAACTGTTTCAGCAATGGAAACAGCAATTGATAGTGCAGGAATAACTGGTATTACTTCAGCTGTTGTTGACGGAAAGTTAGAAATTTACAGTAATGGTACATCAACAACTGATGGTTCAACTGATGAAGATGGTGCTATACAAATAAGTGCTGGTGCATCAGGAACATTACTTGCTGACTTAGGTATTACAGCAGGTACTTATTATGCTCCACAGTTTGTAATTCAACCTCATACACAGGTTCCAGAATTTAAAACTGCTGACACTAAATCAAGACCAACTGGTTCTGTTTGGTTAAAAACAACAGAAGCAAATCTTGGTGCAAATTATAGTGTTAAAAAATATAACAGCACAACAAAATTATGGGCTACACAACCTGCTCCATTGTATAAAACACACAATTCAGCTTTGTACAATTTAGATAAATCAGGTGGCGGTATAAACTTAACTTTAGGCCAAGTTTATATTCAAGCGAATACTACCTTAGCAGGTGATGAAGAAGGCGACTTTACATTGTTTGCAAGAAATGCCACAGGTGCAACTACTATTACGTCCTCGGCTGTAACAGCAAGTTCAATTGCGGCAGGAGCCAAAACATTTACAATGGCAGAAAGCATTGTAGGACAAGAGGCTATGAACCCACATCAGACTGTATCATTTACAGCCACTGGTGCAACAACAGATGCAGACGTAATTGCAGATGCAATTAATGCCAAAGGTTTTACAAATATTGTTGCTACAGTAGACGCAAGTAACAGAGTTGTAATTTCACATAATGACAGTGGTGAAATTAGAATTAAGGATACATCAAATGCATTACAAAACATTGGTTTTTCAGCATATAACTATACTACAAAGTTAGGTACTGCAAATCTTTACACAGCACCAACTGGTGATAGTGCATCAGATTTCCATGTTTCAAACTGGAAGATCCTAACATACACAGCAGGAGCAAATGCACCAACTGCCTTAACAGAAAATGGTAGATTATGGTATAGTTCACTTGTAGACGAAGTTGATATTCTTGTACATAATGGAACTACTTGGAAGGGTTATCAAAATGTTTACTCTACAACAGATCCAGAAGGTCCAATTGTTAGTGCAACTGAGCCTACTCAACAATCAGATACAACTCCGTTGGTGACAGGTGATATTTGGATTAGTACAGCAGACTTAGAAGCGTATCCGCAAGTACACAGATACAATTCAGACTTAGGTAAATGGATCGCATTAGATGAAGGTGATCAAACTACTGAAGACGGTATACTATTTGCTGATGCAAGATTTGGTACAAGTGGTGGTACTGCAACAGCGGCACCGTCCGGAACAATCAAAGAAATGTTAGTGAGTGATCACTTAGATACAGATTGTCCAGATCCAGCTTTATATCCAAAAGGTATGTTGCTTTGGAACTTACGTAGAAGTGGATTTAATGTTAAGAAATTTGTACGTAATCATGTTGTAACAACAGATAAAAATGTTAGAATGGGCGATGAAAGCCAAGTTAACTACTATCCACATAGATGGGTAACTGAATCAGCTAATCAAACAGATGGATCAGGTTCATTTGGTAGAAAAGCCCAAAGAAAAGTTATCATACAAGCACTTCAGGCAATGGTAAACAGCAACCAAGACATTAGAGATGATGAGTCAAGACTGTTCAACTTAATGGCTTGCCCAGGTTATCCTGAATTGATCGGTGAAATGAATTCACTTAATAATGATAGAGGCTTAACAGCATTTATCGTTGGCGATTCACCGTTTAGATTAACTTCAGATGCAACTACTTTAAACAACTGGGGTAAAAACGTTAACCTTGCAGTAGAAGATAATGATAACGGACTTGTAACAAGCAGTGAGTATTTAGGTGTATTTTATCCAAGTTTATTTACAAGCGATAATGCAGGTAAAAATATTATTGTTCCACCAAGTCACGCAATACTAAGAACTATTGCATTAAGTGATCAAGTTTCGTTTCCATGGTTTGCGCCAGCAGGAACAAGACGTGGTGGTATTACAAACGCTACAGCTTCAGGATTTATTGATTCAGAAGGCGAATTTAAATCAATAGCATTAAATGAAGGACAGCGTGATACTCTACAACAAGTTAATGTAAACCCAATAACATTCTTAACAGGTGCAGGTTTAGTAAACTTTGGTCAGAAAACTAGGGCCGCAAACGCAAGTGCTTTAGATAGAATCAATGTTGCACGTTTAGTTGTGTATCTAAGATCACAACTTAAAAAACTTGCTAAACCATATATCTTTGAACCAAATGATAAAATCACACGTGATGAAATCAAAGCTCAAACTGATAGTTTGATGCTTGAATTGGTATCTCAAAGAGCATTGTATGACTTCTTAGTAGTTTGTGACGAGTCAAACAATACACCAGCGAGAATAGATAGAAATGAACTGTATTTGGACATTGCAATAGAACCAGTTAAAGCTGTGGAATTTATATACATTCCATTGAGGCTTAAAAATACTGGGGAAATAGCAGGACTCTAAACGGATAAATAAAAGTAATAGGAGCATATAGATGGCAATTTCAACACTTTCAAGATTAACAGTACCACTGGACAGTAACGCAAGTGCATCCAACCAAGGGCTGTTGATGCCAAAGCTACAATACCGTTTTAGGGTATCGTTAGAAAACTTTGGAACATCCAGTCCAACAACAGAGCTTACAAAACAAGTTATTGATACAACAAGACCAAACGTAACATTTGATCAAATGACAGTTGACATATATAACTCAAGAGTTTATCTTGCTGGTAAACACACTTGGGAACCAATCACAATTAACTTACGTGAAGATGTCAGTAACAACGTTCAAAAATTAGTTGGTGAACAACTACAGAAACAATTTGATTTCTTTGAACAGTCAGGTGCGGCTTCTGGTAGTGATTACAAATTCGTTACTAGAATTGAAATACTTGATGGTGGAAACGGAGCAAATGCGGCTAATGTATTAGAAACATATGAATTGTATGGTTGTTACGTAGAAAATGCTAACTACAACACACTAAACTATGCAACTTCAGAGCCTGTTACAGTAACTTTATCCATTAGATACGACAACGCAATACAAACTCCGCAAGGAACAGGAATTGGTACAGCAGTTGGCAGAACTATTAATACTGCAATTACTGGTGGTGGTTCTACATAAGATTTTTAGCAATTATAAATTAATAAAAAAGGGCCTCCAGGGGTCCTTTTTTTATGACCTAATTAAATACCCACATAATAGAATAGGCTAAATATTAATATGAGCTTTTTGAATGGATTTTTAGATAATGTATTTTCTGGGGCACTAAACCCCAAAGGTAATCTTGCAGATTATCAACATGGAGCAAGACTGTATGTTGACGATAGTCATAGATTATCTCCTAAGGTAAAATTTCTTTACCATGTGTCTTTCAACATAAATTCACAAGCCGCAAGTATTATTCCACAATTAACACAAAAACATAGCAACGAACTTAATATGTTGGTTAAAAGTGTTCAGTTACCTGCTTACAATATTCAAACTGATGTAAAGCATCAATACAATAGGAAACGTGTAATACAAAAAAGAATAGATTATCAACCAATTAATATTGTTTTTCATGATGATAACTTTGGTGTTACTACTGCAATGTGGGAAGCATACTATAGATATTATTATAGAGATGGTAACTATACAGCCGTCCAGCCAGACGGTTCACCAGATCCAACAAAAAAACAATTTAAAAATCCAACACAATTTAATAGAGGATCAGCTTTTGCTCAGAAGCAATATAGATACGGTTTTGATAATGATAGCTTAGAACCTTTTTTCAACAGCATCGTCATATATCAAATGTCGCGTAAAAAATATACAGCTATGACATTGGTAAATCCTATAATTGCAAGTTGGACGCATGACACAATGGATAATAGTGTAAGTGATCCGGTATCCAATAGTATGTCTGTAGAATATGAGACTGTTCACTATAGTAGGGGAGCGATAGGCAAAGGCGGACCCAAAGGATTTGCTGAAGAACATTATGACAAAACTCCTAGTCCTAATTCCTTATTAGGTGGTGGTGCTTCTAGTTTATTAGGCGTCGGAGGAGTACTTGCAGGAGGATTTGGAGTTATAGATGATATTACAGGCGGTAATGTAAGTTTTGGTACAGTATTAAAAGCCGCAAATACGATACAAAATGCAGGCAACTTATCAAGTTCTGGAATAGGTGGAGAACTTCTAGGTGAAGGAATATCTGCAATAGGTAGAACAACTGGTATAGATGTAAGCGGAGTTTCAAATGTTGCTTTTCCTAAAGGCGCCGGCGGAGGTAGTACAACCACAGTAGCCGCGGCGGCGGCTCTAGTTGCAGGTGCAAATTTTTTGACTAATTCAGGAAGTAGCGGAGCACAAACTTCCAGTACAGCGTCTACAACAAATAACCCAAGTGGACCTGCTCCAGGAATGTTAGCAGAGGAGTAAAAAATGGTACAACTTAATATCCCTCAAAAACCAGATACAGGAAGTGGTGATAAGGTAAAAAGATATTTCAACACATATTACGGATACCAATTAGAATTTCCTAGCAACGATGTTGATGCTGTAATAGGTTTTTTAATAAACAAAGGTTTCGATACAGTCGCCGCTCAGTCTACGGGATCAGTCCTATTGCAACAAGCGAAGATAGATGGCATCAAAGTATTTGAACTTTTAGATACTCTAAAAAGTTTAGACAAATTACAGTTGAGTTACACAGTGGCACAAGTCTTGAATTTTAACAGACAAAAAACTAGCACACTAGGCTTTCGAGTAGAAAACACAGATACTCCGTTAGAAGCAAGAAACATCATGGGGTAATACCATGGCAAAACAATTTGCTCAAGGAAAATACACCTTAAAAAATCCAACAAAATACGTAGGCAGAAGAACACCAACATATAGAAGTAGTTGGGAATTTGCTTTCATGAAGTTTTGCGATGAAAATCCATCTATACAAGCATGGGCAAGTGAGGCAGTAAAGATTCCATATAGAAATCCATTAACTGGCAAAGCAACAATTTATGTGCCTGATTTTTTCATACAATATAAGACAAAAAAAGGAAAAAATATGGTTGAACTTATAGAAGTAAAACCAGATAATCAAACAATGAAAGAAAACCTTGGCAAATCTCGTCATAATCAATTGCATTATGTATTAAATCAAGCAAAATGGGAGGCGGCAAGTAAGTATGCAAAATCCAAAGGAATCAAATTCAGAGTAATTACAGAAAAGGATATGTTCCATCAAGGTAAACGATAAATAATACTAGCAATTAAGTGAGTATATAATGACCAAAAAATTAGAAGAAATTCTTGATCTTCCTGATTCAAAAGAAATTATAAAGCAAGATAAAGAAAAAGAAAAACATAATGCAATACAGCAACAAAACGAAACATTGCGTGACATTGCAGAAATGGATAAAATCACTAGTGCATTGCCGGCTGTAAAAGGATTAGGCGAGATGGCTGATACCGAGCTAAATGAAGTAGCTTCGAAAGCCATGGATGCATATGACGATTTAATGGATTTAGGCATGAATGTAGAATCTAGATACTCAGGCAGGGTATTTGAGGTAGCTGGAGGTATGCTCAAAACCAGTCTCGATGCCAAGGTTGCTAAGATAGATAAAAAATTAAAGATGGTAGAACTACAATTACGTAAAGAAAAACAAGATAAGGACGGTAAAATTGATGGTGAAAGCATTGTACAAGGTGAAGGTTACATTGTAACTGACCGCAATAGTTTGTTAGAAAAACTAAAGAATATGGATAAATAATTTATAAGGACGGTAATATGTTTGAAAAATATCTAAACGAAGCAAAAAAAGTATATGAATTTAAGATCGGAGTAGCTGGAGATCTTCCAGAAGGCTTTGCTGATGATCTAGAGCAATGTTTACAAAGATTTAGCGTTGCATCAATGGGTGCAGGCAAGAAAACTCCTATTCAAGAGAGACCGTTAGATTTTCCAAAAAAGACCAATTGTGAAGTAACATATTGGGAGACAGGTTTAAACTATCCAACTACACCACAAGTTTTAGAAGAATATATTGCACAATGTTGTATGTGTGAAAGATCAGACATTCTAGTAAGAACAAAAGAAGATATTAGACATGAGTACCAAGATACAAAAGAAGAAAATCCATATCAATCAAAACTAGAAACTGAAGACATGGGTCAACAAGATCCAGATGCACAGAAACAAATGGGTAATGAAAGAGTAATGGAACTTCTTAAAGAGTTGGAAACTACTAGAAAAGAAAAAACTAATGATCCTATCGCAGATGTTAAACCAGGCGAAACTAAAGATATAAGCGATAACATTGGTACAACATCACCTATAGGGAGCAAATAATGAATGATAAAGAACTAATACAAAAACTTACTGACATTCAAACTGAAGAGCAGTCTAAAAAACAAAAAATTAATGAAGCGGCCAGCATGAATATCTCAATGACAGGAGATGATGCAGGTCAAGTTGGACAATTAATGGCAATCATGCGTAACGCAGGAATGGATGCAAAACCAGTCGCGGCTGATATGCCTATGCCAATGAGAACTGACATAGATAAATTTAGAGCGGCAGTAAATGATAATCCAGCTATACCAGGAAGAGATGATGTTGCCGGCGATCAAGACTTACAAGCAGGCAATGTGGGATCAGCTATCGGTGGAGCAATCGGTAGAGGTATTACAGGCGGACCAATTGGATCAGCACTAGGTAGTTATGCAGGCGGCGGCGGACTAGGCGGAGCGGCAGGCTCGGCACTAGGCGGAATGGCGGCAGGCCCAATAGGCTCAGCCATTGGTGGTTACCTAGGTAGTAAGCTAACAAGTGATGCAGAAGACAATCCAGATATTCCAGGTAAAGACGATGTTGCAGGTGACCAGGATCTAAAAGCAGGTGCTTTAGGAGCCTTAGCTGGAAGTTTAGCAGGTGGTGCCGCAGGACAAGTTTTAGGAAAAGGTGTAGGTGATACATTAGGTACAGCTATTGGCGGTGCTATGAGTGGTATGGGAGATACTGCTGGACAGATAGGTACAGCAATTGGTAAAGCTCTTCCATCTGTAGGTGGCGCGGCTGTAGGTGGTATGGTTGGTGATAAACTAACTGGCGAGGCAGATGGCGATTATGCAAATTCACCAGAAGAAAGATATGCACCATATACTGACATGACAAACCCTCCAAGTAATGATTTAAACAAAGCTAAAAAATCATATCCAAAAGTGGCAGGTGGAGATAATCCAATGGCACTTGCAGACAAGATTAAAGAAGAACTATCTTCTCTTTATAAAGAATACAAGTAATCATTCCTCCCAAATAGGCTCTTCGGAGCCTATTTTTTTGAGTAAATACTGACACTATGGTAAAGAGTTTAGATGGCGTTTTAACAAAAAAAGCCAATACACGAGAAAGTTTTACAGAAGATCAGATCGCAGACTTAAAAGCCTGTGCAAATCCTGATACAGGATATCTGTATTTTTGCAACAAATTTTTTAATATACAACATCCTGTAGAAGGAAAAATGTTGTTCAAACCTTTTGATTATCAAGAAAGGTTGTTGGAAAGTTACCATAATCATAGATTTAATATAAACATGTTACCAAGACAGAGTGGTAAAACAACTACTGCCGCAGGTTACCTTTTATGGTTCGCAATGTTTCATCCTGACCAAACTATATTAATTGCCGCACACAAATATACAGGTGCTCAAGAGATAATGCAAAGAGTAAGATATGGCTATGAACTTTGTCCTGACTTTATCAGAGCAGGTGTTACTAACTATAACAAAGGTTCAATGGAGTTTGAAAACGGAAGCAGAATAGTAAGTGCAACCACAACAGGCAATACTGGTAGAGGTATGTCTATTTCACTACTTTACTGTGATGAGTTTGCATTTGTGCAACCTACTATTGCTGATGAATTTTGGACTTCTATATCTCCTACACTAGCAACAGGTGGTCGTGCAATTATAACAAGCACACCCAACTCAGACGAAGATACATTTGCAGTAATATGGAAAGAAAGTCAAAACAAGTTTGATGTGAATGGTAATGAACAAACAGTAGGTATAAATGGCTTTCATGGTTTTACAGCGAAATGGGACGAACATCCAGATAGAGATGAAAAATGGAAAGAAGTAGAACTAGGCAGAATAGGTGAAGAAAGATTTAGACGTGAGTATGGCTGTGAGTTTCTCGTTTATGACGAAACACTTATTAATAGTATAAAACTATCTAGTATGGAAGGTAAAGATCCTGAGATGAACATGGGTCAGACACGTTGGTATTCAAAATTGAAATCTACAGAAAGTTATGTCGTGGCATTAGATCCTAGTATGGGTACTGGAGGAGATTATGCGGCTATACAAGTTTATGAGATTCCTGCATACAAACAAGTTGCAGAATGGAGACACAACGAAACTCCTATTCCAGCACAAATTAAAATAATGAAGGATATCACAACTTATATACAACAACAATGCGGTGAGGTTAATAACATCTATTGGAGTGTAGAAAACAATGCAATAGGTGAAGCGGCATTAATAGTCATAAACGACTTTGGGGAAGAAAATATACCAGGACTTTTTATTAGTGAACCTATTAGGAAAGGACATGTTAGAAAGTTCAGAAAAGGATTTAACACTACTCATGGTACCAAAATAACTGCTTGTAGTAGACTAAAAACAATGGTAGAAAATGATCAACTAAAGTTAAGAAGCAAAGCATTAATAACAGAACTTAAGAACTTTGTTGCTACAGGCACTAGTTTTAGGGCAAAAGTAGGACAAACAGACGATCTTATTAGTGCAACGTTACTGGCCTTGCGTATGATGAATGTGTTAAAAGACTGGGATCCTAGGATATATAATACATTTACACAGGCAGAAGGAGATGATCCTATACAACCGCCTATGCCTATCTATGTTACAGGCGGTTTAGGATAAATATTAGTATGAAAAACCTTGATTCTATTGCAAATGAACTATTCAACAAAATTAGGGGCAGATATCCCTCTATTACTGTTGGCGATGGTGATGCAACCATAACAAATGCACCAAAAGAAGGAAGATTTTTTGAATTTGATTTTGCAAAAGGAAAGAAAGTTAGCATCAGTCTTGATGAAAAAGATTTAACAGTGATGTTTAGCCAAAAACTATTTGATTCAGAGGATAGTTCAAGCAAAAGCAACTGGTTTGATTTTTTGAAGGAATTAAGACAGTTTGCTAAGAAAAGAATGTTAAATTTTGACACAAGAGACATAACGAAGTCTAACCTTGATAAAAGAGATTATCAATATCTAAGCACGGAGAAGCAAATGAGCGAATCGAAACTATACGGAACAAGCAGAACCAGTTTCCAAGACATTGGTTCAGCAAGGATGGTAATAAAACATAACCAGCCTATCAACCAAGAACAACCAGCAGGTAGAACTAGAGACATTGCTGGTATATACATTGAAAGTCAAGCAGGAGAAAGATTTAAATATCCAGTACGACACATGAATGGTGCAAGAGCAATGGCAATGCACGTATCAGAAGGTGGTAATCCTTATGACGACTTTGGCAAACACATTGTTGGACTTTCAGAAGAACTTTCTAAACTACGCAAATTCAAAACATACATGAATCGCTCAAATGTAATGGCTGAAGGACTTGCAGGTTATATGGAGGTTGTTAATGAAAGAATAGAGGCCGTTAAGAAAACGGCACATGCGTTACAGTCAAAAGCAAAATACCAAGAAGCATTCGAAAACTTCGACAAAACCGTGCTTGAAGAAGTTCCAGAAGATGTAACTAATTCTTGGATTGACGAACTTACTATTAAACAATTTAACGAAGATCTAAAAGACGTATTTCCTTACATCTATAGATTAGTAAGTGAAGCAAACAAGGTAAAAGATCTTGGTCCAGAA
>CEOK01077221.1_pt1 | contig 10861 bp, 10 predicted proteins | sample 427001 | NCBI WGS metagenome assembly CEOK01 (sample SAMEA2591108, study PRJEB7988) | marine metagenome | isolation source: saline water (ENVO:00002010), including | reverse complement strand
TCGAAGGCAACTTCGTGCCGGTTCAAGTCCGGCTCCGGGTACCACGCAAGGTCAATAAAAAAGGAATATTTTGAGAGCCTAAATTAAAAAATGGGCATATTGATATGATTCTTTAATTTCCTTCAATGCATTAAATTTGTTCAATAAAAAATAAAAATAATTAATCAAAATGATTAAACTAAGTTTCTTCAAAAACAAAAAAGTTTTAATTACCGGCAATACTGGTTTCAAAGGTTCTTGGCTATCTATGTGGCTTCAAGAGTTGGGTGCAGAAGTTTTTGGATATTCTTTAGATTTACCCTCTAAGAGAAATCTATTTGAGGATGCAAAACTTCAAAATGATATAAAGCATTTTTGGGGAGATGTAAGAAATCTTGATAAGATTTCGAAATTGATAAGTGATATCAAGCCCGATATTATTTTTCACTTAGCTGCTCAGGCTATTGTCTCGGAATCTTACAATAACCCATCAGATACTTTCTCAACAAATGTCATGGGCACTTGTAATATCCTTGAGTCTTTGAAAGGAGCTCAAGATGAATGCATCGTTGTTTTGATAACTTCTGACAAATCTTACGATAACCAAGAATGGATTTGGGGTTACAAGGAAACTGATAATTTAGGAGGAAAAGATCCATATAGCGGTTCTAAGGGTGCAGCTGAGTTAGTGATAAAATCTTATTTTGAATCTTTTTTCATAAATTCTCCCATTAAGCTTGGTGTCGGTAGGGCTGGTAACGTAATTGGAGGAGGTGATTGGGCAAAAGACAGGGTTATTCCTGATGCGTTTCGTGCTTGGGAGAATAAAGAGGCAGTTAGGATCAGATCCCCAAAATCAACTAGACCTTGGCAGCTTGTGCTAGAGCCTTTGAGTGGTTACTTGAGCCTTGCAATGGCGCTTAACGAAGATACGTCAGTTAGTGGAGAAGCATTCAATTTTGGTCCTTCTTCTGATCAGGATGTCAATGTAGAGACTCTCATCAACCATATTCATGGATCATTGGGGGAAGATTATTCTAATTTTGTTCCAATAGCTCTAGAAGAGAAAGAGTTTGTTCCAGAATCAAAGCTTCTAAAACTAAATTGTGAAAAAGCAAGTAATATTTTAAATTGGAAACCAACACTGGATTTTAAGCAGTTGACTAAATTTGTTAGCCAATGGTACGCGACAGCTCTAAAAGATCCCTCTTCTTCTGGGGATATATCCAGAGAGCAAATCCAAGAATATTCAACTATTGCGCGAAGTAAGAAAATCGAGTGGTCTCAGTGAACAGATTCAAGTTAAAAAAACAGAAAATAATTTCCACTGGTCAAGGTTATATCTTGAGAGGCATAAAGGTTTCTGAAGATGAATTTTTATCTTTTGGAGAAACTTATTTTTCTGTTTTAGTTAAAGATGAAATCAGAGCCTGGAAAATGCACAATCAGATGACATGTAACCTTCTAGTCCCCTTAGGAAATATAAAGTTTGTTATCGGAAGTTCACATTCTGACTTCGAAGAAATCATTATAGGCGAGACTAATTATTCTAGATTGACCATACCTCCGGGTTTGTGGTTTGGTTTTCAAGGCCTTGAGAAGAAAAATATTCTTACAAATATAGCTAGTATTGAACATAGTCCTAAGGAGTCGGAAACTAAACCTTTAGGATTCTTTAATTACAGTTGGTAAATAAATGATTCGAGTATCTAAATCTTCCATTTCGCAACTTGAAATTGACACTGTAACAGAGGTGTTGAAAAAAGAATTTTTGGGTATGGGCGAAGAAGTAATGAAATTTGAGAAAGAACTTCAAACATTTTTGGGTGATGAAAACTCCCTTGTTACCTGTGTCTCTAGTGGAACTGCGGCTCTGCATCTAGCTTTGGAAGCTTTAAATCTCCCAGAAGGCTCGGAAGTTTTGGTTCCCTCCTTAACATATGTTTCTTCTTTTCAGTCCATTCAAGCATCTAGGCTGAAACCCATAGCATGCGATGTTAGATTGACTGATGGGTACATTGATCTTGAGGATGCTGAGAAAAGATTAACCTCAAAGACAAAAGTTTTGATGCCAGTTCACTATGCAAGTAATTGTTCAAGATTAAAAGAAGTCTATAAATTTGCTAATTCACACGGACTTAGGGTTGTGGAGGATGCAGCCCATGCGCTTGGTTCAACCTTTGAGAATAAATTGATAGGAACTTTTGGAGATATCATTTGTTTCAGTTTTGACGGAATTAAAAATATAACCTCTGGTGAGGGCGGGGCAATTGTTACGAGAGATCAAGCACTAACCGATAAGATAAAAGATATGAGGTTGTTAGGAGTAAAAAATGACACTGAGAAGAGATATAAAGGTTCAAGAAGTTGGGAATTTGATGTTGAAAGCTTAGGTTATAGGTACCACATGAGTAATATAATGGCCGCTATTGGGAGAGCACAGCTTAATAGGTTTCCTTCCTTCATTTCTAGGCGAAAAAAGATAGTTAGTACTTATCTTGAATCTTTGGGTGACATTGACGAAATTAATTTATTTCAATTTGACTATAAAAATTCCGTGCCTCACATATTTCCAGTAAAGGTTTCCGACCACAGAGACGCATTGCGTGCTTATCTATTTGAAAATGGCATTGAGACAGGCATACACTATAAGCCCAATCACAAACTAAAAAAATTTAATGATGGCCAACCCAGAGTAGTTGCGGAAAAATTGGCTGAAGAACTTATTACGCTACCTCTTCATTATGATCTTTCCGATGATGACCTTTTGTTCATAATTAAAAATTTAAGAAATTTTTTTAGAAGTTTATGACAAATAGAAGAATTCTAATTACAGGTGGAGCTGGCTTTATAGGAAGTGCTTTTACCAGAAAATTATTTGACGAGGATAATCTCGAATTTTTAGTTATAGATAAAATGACTTATTCTTCAAACTTAAATGCCTTGCCAGGTAACCCAAGTGAGTACTTACGAAAAGTGGACATAAAAGATTCAAAAGGCCTTGAAGGAATCATGATGGATTTTGATCCAGATTATGTGGTTCATTTTGCTGCGGAGACTCATGTTGACAGATCTATAGACGGGCCTTCTGAATTTATAAATACAAATATAATAGGTACATTCAATTTACTGCAATCCTGTCTTAAACTCCTCAATAAAAAAAAGATTGATCAAAAAGGAAGATTCAGATTTATACACATTTCTACAGATGAAGTCTTTGGAAGTTCAAGTGGTGACGCATTTGAAGAAAATGATGCTTATTTACCTTCCTCTCCTTATTCGGCATCCAAGGCTTCTGCAGATCACCTAGTTAGAGCATGGCATACAACATATGATTTTCCTGCAATTATTGTCAATACCTGCAACAATTATGGCCCTTTTCAGAATCGAGAAAAACTAATACCAAAAACTATCTTTTGTTTAATGAACGGCCTTGAAATACCTCTTTACGGAAAGGGACAAAATATAAGAGATTGGATACATGTGGATGATCATGTTGAAGCTATATTGTTAGTCATTCAAAAAGGTATTATTGGTTCCTCATACAATATTGGAGTAAATAACCAAGTAAAGAATATAGATATTGTAAATTCGCTATGTGAACTTGCAACTGAGATGAATTTAGAATTACCAATTAACCTTAAACATCATAAAGAATTGATTAAGTTTGTAGATGATAGACCTGGTCATGATTTTTGCTATTCTTTATCCTCTAAAAAGATTGAAAAAGAATTGGGATGGAAGCCAAGATATCAAATACTTGAAGGTTTAAAACTTTCTATTCAATGGTATGTAGCTAATCAAGATAAATTAGATAATGAAGGATACAATCCTGAGTGGATGAAATGAATGTAAATAGAAAAGGCATAATTTTAGCAGGGGGGACAGGTTCCAGACTTTATCCTGTAAATAAAGCAGCTTCTAAGCAATTACTTCCAATATATGACAAGCCTATGATCTATTATCCCTTAAGCACTTTGATGTTAGCAGGGATAAAAGAAATTTTAATCATTTCTGGTAAAGGACATCTTTCAGATTACAAGAAATTGCTTGGAAATGGTAAATCATGGGGTATAAAACTTGAATATGCTGTTCAGGAAGAGCCAAAAGGGATTCCTGAGGCCTATATAATTGCAGATAGTTTTTTAAAGGATTCACCCTCAGCTTTAGTTCTTGGAGACAACCTATTTTTTGGCTCAGGATTTAAAGATTTGCTAGTAAAAAGTTCCAAAGAAGAAAGCTCAACAACATTTACTTATCGTGTAAATGATCCTGAGAGATTTGGTGTTTTGGAGTTTTCATCTAAAGGAAAGATAATTGGTATTGAAGAAAAACCGGATAAGCCAAAAAGTAATATTGTAGCCACAGGATTATACTTTTTTGATGCAAGGGCTCAAAAGATTGCCACTACCCTAACTCCTAGTGCTAGAGGGGAATTGGAGATAAAAGATTTGCTCGAATGTTATATAGAAGAAAAATCTTTGCTAGAGGCTAGAATGGGAAGGGGATATGCATGGTTTGATGCAGGAACTCACACTTCTTTGCTTAATGCTTCTAATTATGTCTCAACAATTCAAAAATTACAGGGTATCCAAATAGGTTGTTTAGAGGAAATTTCTTTTGAAAATAAATGGATAACGCCCGATGAACTCAAAGATAGTCATAAAAAAATGCCCAGAAGTGAATACTCAGATTTCTTAGACTTGTATATTCGAAACATATAATTTATAACGTAAATTATTCTCTTTTATTTATAATGTCTCTTTTGAATTTAAATTGTAAATAAATGTCTGTTTCTCAAAGTCAATTACTAATATGCGAAGTATGTGGTTCAGATGATTTAGAAGAGGTTTTAAATTTAGGTGAGCATCCTTTATGTGGTGACTTAGTTCGTTTTGATGAAGAGAGAACCTGTAAAGAGTATCCAATTGTTATAAAACTCTGCAATAATTGTAAAACTGCACATCAAGTTTTTCAGGTACCTAAAACTGAGCTTTTTCATTTTGATTATAGTTACCGTGCAAGAAGCACTGGAAGTGTGCTCAAGGGAATGTCAGATCTAGTTGACTCAATTGAGGAACGTTTTGGGAATCTTGCAGGCAAGAAAGTCTTAGATATTGGATGTAATGATGGTAGTTTATTAAATTTCTTTCAAGATAAAGGTTCGCAAACTTTTGGAGTTGAGCCTACCGGTGCGGCTAATGACTCTAGACATCCCACAATCAATTCTTTTTTTGATGCAGATAGTTCCAGGGAGCTATTAGAAAAATTTGGTAAGCCGGATTTTGTTACATTTACTAATGTATTTGCTCACATTGAGGATCTACAGGGTTTACTGAAGAACTTAAAAATTATCTTCTCTCCTGAAACCAAATTAATTATAGAAAATCATTATCTAGGAGCATGTTTGAGTACTGGACAGTTTGACACTTTCTATCATGAACATCCTCGGACATACAGTAAAACCTCCTTTGAATACATAGCTAGAAATCTTGAGATGAATTTACTTGATGTAGAGTTTGTTAGTAGATATGGAGGGAACATTAGAGCCTACATTGGTATGGGACAACCTAAAGAAATTTCTTTAGACGAAACCGACACCAAAAATAAATTCAAGGAACTGAACGAAGATATTTCTAAATGGAGAGTTGATGCTCGAAAAATGATTGATTCATTAATTGAAGAACACGGGAAAATTAAAGCTAAGGCATTCCCGGGAAGAGCGGCAATATTAATAAAGTTATTAAATTTAACTGAAAAGGAGATATCTGCTGTATACGAGATCAAAGGTTCTGTAAAAGTTAATCACTATATCCCTGGCACTAGAATACCAATTCTCCCTGAATCCGAACTGTATAGGAACACTGATCAAAAAGAACCTATTTTGAACCTAGCATGGCACTTACCTTCAGAAGTGAGGGCCAACTTAGAAAAGAATGGTTACTTAGGTGATGTAATCGACATCAAAGAAGCAACCTTTCTAGGTTAGTTAATTTTATGCCCAGACCTATCTGCATAGCAGGAAAGAATTCTATAGCCTTAGCAGGTTTATCTTACGTATTAGAAAATTACGGAAATGATTCTGATATCTTTGCGCTGGGTGATAAACAAGACACGTACGTAGATAAATGGCAGCCTTCTTTTCTTAAGTTTGCTAAATCTAAAGGTATAAAAATTTTTGAATTAGAAGATCTTTACGCAATCGATGATCTTTGTTTTATCTCATTAGAATATTTTAAGTTGATAAATCCAGATAAATTTTCAACTGAAAGTTTTTTTAATATCCATTTCTCTTTGTTGCCGGCCTATAGAGGTATGTATACAAGCGCTCATCCGATCCTTAATGGGGAATCAAAAACTGGATGTACCATACACGAGATTGATGCTGGTATAGACACCGGAAAAATTATCTCTCAGTCATCCTTCAATATTGATGAAGGATTTAATTGTAAAGATGTATATGAAAATTACCTTAAATCTGGAATAGGACTGGTCTTTGATACGATAGATTCATTAATCCAAGACAATTTTCAATCTTTTCCGCATCCACAAGATGGTGGGTCTTACTACTCAAAAAGTTCTATAGATTATGAGAATTTAGATCTCGACTTCTCAGGAGGATCGGAGAATCTAATTCGGCAGATAAGAGCTTACACTTTTAGAGATTACCAGCTTCCAATAATTAATAAAAAAAGAATATTTGGATATACAAAAACTGAAAAAGAATCTAAAGAGAGGCCAGGGACAATTAAAGATATCGATGAAAGTAAGATGGTAGTATCAACTTCTGACACAGATGTTATTGTATTTTGCGATAATTTCGATCAATTAGATCATGCGGTCAATCTAGGTGATGAAAAATTGATACCTGAGATTATTAATTTAAATCCAAAAACAGTTAATGAAAAAAATAAACACGGATGGACTCCGTTAATTATTTCTTCTTATCTAGGCAAACATAATATACTAAAGACCCTTATTGATAATGGAGCTGACGTGAATATAACAAACCCTAAAGGCACCACTCCATTAATGTATGCAAAATATTTTGCTGAAAGAACTGGAGATCTTGCTGGTCTTGAGATTCTACTTGAAGCTGGTTCCAAAAAGGATACACAAGATATATTTCGAAAGAATATATTTGATTACTTAGATGAAAAATCTCCATACAATAAAATAATTACAAATTGTTTGTCATAATCAAACTAATATACTGCCTATGGGCTTTATTTAAATATGAAAGTACCTTTCTTAGATTTAAAAAAAATTAACCTTCAGCACAAGGATGCATTGATTAATGCTACGAAAAATGTCTTAGATTCTGGATGGTTCATTAGAGGCAAAGAAGTTGAATATTTTGAAGACTCTTTTGCGAAATACTGCTCAGTAGATCATTGTATTGGTGTTGCTAATGGACTTGATGCATTAACTTTAATCTTTCGCGCTTTTAAGATTTTAGGGAAACTTAATGATGGGGACGAGGTTATTGTTCCAGCGAATACCTACATAGCCTCTGTATTATCAATCACAGAGAATAATTTAAAACCAGTTTTCGTTGAACCCGAAGAGATTCATTACAATATTTGTCCTGAAAAAGTTAGCGAATCTATTTCTTCAAGGACAAGAGCAGTTTTGTGCGTTCATCTTTATGGTCAGATTTGTGACATGCCCTCACTAAAGACGATTTGTGAAGAAAAAGATCTAATTTTAGTCGAAGATTGTGCCCAAGCCCACGGAGCTTGTATTGATAATAAAAAGACTGGCTCCTGGGGTCATGCATCTGGTTTTAGTTTCTATCCTGGAAAAGTTTTAGGTGCTTTAGGGGATGCAGGTGCCGTAACTACAAATGATAAGGAATTGGCAACTTTAATAAGAACTATTTCGAATTATGGAAGCGAAAAAAAATACTTTAATGAATTCAAAGGAATTAATAGTAGGTTAGATGAACTTCAAGCAGCATTTCTTAGAGTAAAACTGGAATCATTAGATCATGAGATAGAGGCAAGACGATTGGTAGCAAGGCGTTACCTAAAAGAAATATCAAACAAAAAAATTCAATTACCTGTTTGGAACTCAACTGAAGAAAATGTGTTTCATTTATTTCCAATTCGTACGAAAAATAGAGATGGACTTCAAGATTTTTTAAAAACTAATGGTGTTGAAACTCTTATTCATTATCCATTGTCGCCATACTTGCAAAGCGCTTACAAGGAATACAATGATTTGGTTTTTGAGTTTTCTGAAGCTCTTCAAGAAGAGCTACTAAGTATTCCGATAAGTCCAGTAATGAGCGATAAAGAAATAGACAAAGTAATAGCGACGTTAAATAGTTTTTAATTATAAAGATTAAACCTCAGGAAATTTGATGAAAAAAGTAGGCATTCTCGGAGCAGGTGGGATATCAGATTGGTATGTACATATATTCAATGAAGAGCAAAATCTCGGTGCAAAAATTACCAAAGTTTGTGATCTTGATCTTGCAAGAGCAAGTAGCACAGCAAAAATAGCTGGCGCTATTGCAACAACCTCCTATGAAGATTTACTAAAAGATACTGACTTAGATGTTGTAATTATTTTGACCAGTTCTGGTCATCATTATCAACATGCTAAGCTTGCGCTACTGGGGGGTAAGCATGTGATTGTAGAAAAGCCTGCTGCAATGATACCCGAACATATTTATGAGCTTCAAGCTCTGGCGGATAAATCAAACTTGATGTACACAGTCATGCACCAGAACAGACTCAATCCTGCAGTAGTAGCATTAAAAAGAGCGGTGGATGAAAACAGGTTTGGAAAAATCACATTAGCAACGGTGAGGTTGAGATGGTGCAGATTGCAAGAGTACTATGAGGATGGCTGGCATGGTACATGGCTGATGGATGGAGGTGTTATTAATCAACAAGCCATTCATCACATTGATGCTTTGCAGTGGATATGTGGTCCCGTTCGTTCAGTGGTATCAGCAAATTCAAACGCCCTCAATAAATTAGAGGCTGAAGATACTTCCATTTCACTTTTAAATTTTGAGGATAATTTTCTAGGAATAATTGAAGCAACTACTGCAGCTAGACCTAGAGACTTTGAAGCTTCAATTTCAGTTTTAGGAGAGGGCGGCTTTGTAGAAGTAGGTGGTCGGGCTTTAAACAAGATAGTGAACTGGGAATTTGTAGAATCAACTGATCAAGATAGATTAGAAGTGAAAAAATCTTCTGAAGAAGTCTCAGAGGGTTTTGGCTTATCCCATCCTAGACTTCTTCAAAAAATATTTGACAATCTCAATAAAGAATCCACTATTGCACCAGTAAGCGGAATAGAGGCTGCAGAATGTGTCAGGTTAGTTCATGCAATTTATAAAAGTCATGAAGAAGGTAAGTGGGTTAATTTATCCGATAACCCTGAATCAAAATACTTGGGAAAATAGTTATGGTTGAAAATAAATTACCAGGAAAAGATGTTACTCAAGAAGATCTTGAAACAAAGTTTCCACTTGCATCAAAAAAATCTATTGATCATAAATCAATTTTTGATGTAGCTGGGGTAACTTTTGGTGGAGATATGATTCCGGTATTTGCTGGTCCCAATACAGTAGAAGATGAGGAAATGATTGTAAATACTGCGAAAGCAGTAAAGCTTTCTGGTGCGCATTTTTTAAGAGGGGGCGCATTCAAACCTCTTACATTTCCTTACCGAGGTCCAAAATTTTTTGAGCTGAGAGAAGAGGGCTTAAGATTGTTAAAGATTGCTAAACAAGAAGCAGATATCCCTGTTATTACTGAGATAATGCATGTCGATAAGATAGATGAGGTGGCTGATGTTACAGACATTATGCAAATTGGAACCAGAAATATGCAAAACTATCCTCTGCTAGAGGAAGTGGCTAAATGCGGGAAGCCAATTATGTTAAAACGACATTTTGGATGCTCCCTAAGAGACTGGCTAGGTGCAGCTGAATATATTTTGTATAACGGAAATCCTAATTTAATACTTTGTGAAAGAGGTGTTAGTGTGCCTCATACCCATAGGTCAACTTCTAGGTTTCTTTTAGATCTTCAGGTTATTCCCGCTGCACAAGAGCTAACGCACTTACCTGTAGTTACCGATCCTTCTCATGCAACCTTTTGGAGAAATTGGGTAAAGCCTATGACCCTAGCTTCAATTGCTTCGGGTGCTGACGGAATAATGCTTGAAGTTCACCCAGATCCGGAGAATGCAGCAGTTGATCCTCTTCAACCCATTGACTTTAAAACTTTTGATAATTTAATGAAATCAATGGAAAAAGTAGCCCTGTCTATTGATAGAAGAATTATGTAGCTCATGGATAAAGAAAATTTCAAAGATCTTTCGAAGATTCTGGAAAATAAACTTCCTGCATCACTTCTTAAACGTGACTTCTTTACAGCTATAATTGGAACTAGCCCCTCTAAGGGAGCAAGGTCTCCTAGTTTATGGAACTCTTGCTATAAGAAATTTAAGTTAAATGCTGAAATGGTCCCTATGGATGTTGATCTAAAAGATCTGGGTAACTTAGTTGCTCTCCTTAAAGAAATAGATAGCTTCCAAGGAGGATCTTGCGCAGTTCCGCACAAAGAACAGATTTTGAGTCACATTGAATCTGTTGACGAGAAGGCAAATATTTGTCGAGCTACAAATTGCTTTTATAAAGAAGGTTCTAAATTTATAGCAACAAATACTGATGGTGATGGAGCATTGTTAGCACTTTCAGAAATTTCTTTAAAAAAGAGTCTAAAGAACTCTAACTTTCTCATTATTGGATTAGGTGGAGCTGGAAAAGCTATAGCTGCTTCAACTGCTGTTCTACAAAATAATGGAACTGTCTACCTGAGCAATAGAAATAAAAATACACTAAATGAAACTTATAAAC
>CEOK01114339.1_pt1 | contig 10873 bp, 11 predicted proteins | sample 427001 | NCBI WGS metagenome assembly CEOK01 (sample SAMEA2591108, study PRJEB7988) | marine metagenome | isolation source: saline water (ENVO:00002010), including | reverse complement strand
TTAGATTATATAAACCAAGTGTGCCTTCCTAAAAACTCTTCCAATCACCTGATTTTTCAAAAGCATCTGCTGCTTGATAAATCACACCTTCTTCCCACATTCTTCCAACTAGTTGAAGGCCTATTGGAAGTCCATCAGAAAGACCACATGGCAAAGAAATTGCGGGATGATGCGTAATATTAAAAGGGGATGTATTTGGTAACATTTCAAAAGCCAAATCACAAATTTCTTCTCTTGTTGCGTCTGGCCCAGGCAATTTACTTGCTTTAACTGGCAAAGTAGGCATGAGCAAAAGATCATACTCTTCAAAAGCTTTGTCATAAGCAGCCCTTAATTTTGTTGTCAGGTTAACGGCTTTTCCATAAAATCTTTTTCCAAACATCTTGTCAGCTAAGGATCCCCACATCATCGCTAATTTAAGTGTTTCAGATAATTCATCTGCTCTTTGTCTCCAACCCCTGTGGTAATCCATCAAAGAAGTAACATACAAATCTTGCCTGCTAATGCCATAACCATCACCCATCATCATAGTTTGTGTTAGTCCTTCGATACCAATTGGTGTCCATATATCAGGTCCTTGTAAATGAATTGGAACAGAAATCTCTTCTACAATTGCCCCCAAATCCTTAAAGCGTTTAGCTGCTTCCTTCACTTTTTGGTCAACATCATCTTGAGATTTAGGAAGGCCAAACGCTTCTTTGAGTACTCCAATTTTGATGTCTTGAACTCCCTTTTCAAGATAGTCTGTATATTTAGCTGTTTTACATCCCATCTGACGAGTATCATATCCATCTGGACCGGCTAAAACTTCCATAAACAGAGCATTTTCTGACACTGTTCTTGTCATTGGTCCAGTGTGATCAAAAAATATTTCTATAGGCATTACCCCTGTGTATGGAACAAGACCCCAGGTTCCTTTCATTCCTACAATTCCTGAATATGCTGCTGGAATTCTTATAGAGCCACCCTGATCACCTCCGATCGCCATATCAACATCACCCGCTCCTACGACGGCAGCAGAACCTGATGAGGAACCTCCGGCACTATATCCCATCTTCATAGGATTATGGACATTTCCAAATGAAGATGTGTGTGAACCTCCAGATAAACAAAAACACTCACAATGAACTTTTCCCTTTACAGTAGCTCCAGCTTCAAGCAATCTAGTTACAATGGTCGCATCTATATCTGGTATGTATCCATCTAGAGTTGAAGAACCATTCGTCATACCCATTCCAGCAACCATAACGTTATCTTTTAAAGCTACAGTTTTTCCAACCAAAGGTCCCTTTGAAGCACCCTTTATTTCTGACTTAACAGCCCAAGCATTTAAACTATTATCATTTCCCTCTGGTCTATAACCTGGAGTTCGAGGATAAGTTACTTTAGGTAATTCGTCAGGCATTTTGTCTACAACATTGTAAGAATCAACATAGCCTTGCATTAAAGCTTGAAAAGACCCTACATCTTCTTTTGTTATAGTAATGCCTAATTTTTTAGCGGTATCACTTACTTGTTCCTGTGTTGGTAATTTAATAGTCATAGTTCTTTTCCTTTCTAATTTTTTGTTGAACTAATTATCATTAATCTAAGAAAATCCCATGTATTCACTTACAGAATTTGTATTTGTCAAATTTTTTTCAGGAATTTCATACTTTAAAACACCATTGGATATGGCATACACTCTTTTGGAAAGAGAGGTTATAAAGTCAAGATTTTGTTCAACCAATACAATTGTGATTCTTCCTGTCTTGGATAGTTTTGAGAGCGTCTCCCCTATCTCATCAATAATGGACGGTTGAATTCCCTCTGTTGGCTCATCTAAAAGCATAAGTTTAGGTTTTCTGCATAAACATCTAGCCAATGCTAGCAGTTGTTGTTCGCCCCCTGAAAGATCACCACCTCGACGATTAATTAAAGTTTTTAGTCTAGGAAACATTTTTAAAGACTCATTTAAGCGAAGTTCTACATCTCCTTTTTGGGCTGCTATACCAATCACCATATTTTGTTCAACAGTCAAATTCGGAAAAATATCTCTGCCTTGAGGAACTAAGCCAATTCCTCTTTCAGCTCTTTGATATACTGTAAGATTATTTATAATTTCTCCACTTAAGATTATTGAGCCGGTGTTAAGTTTCACGAAACCCATGATAGTTTTTAACAAAGTTGTTTTTCCCATACCATTGTGGCCAAGTATTCCTAATATCTCACCCTTTTTTGCATAAAAACTAGCCTCATGAATTGCTGGTATCAAACCATAAGAGGATTTAACATTTTGGATTTCAAGCAGCATGATAATTTTTTCCTAAATATATTTCCTGAACAGCCTTGTTTTTCATTATTGAGGAAACATGATCTTCAGCAAAAATTTTGCCTTGATGAAAAACTGTAACTTTATTTGCTATTTGTTTTATAAAAGCCATATCATGTTCTACTACTATAACTGACGAAGTTTTGGTTACCTCCTTTACAAGGGACGAAAGTCTATCACGTTCTTCGCCTGTCATTCCTGCAGCCGGTTCATCAAGAAGAACAAGGGTAGGTTCTGCTGCCAAAACCATTGCCAGTTCAATAAGTTGTCTTTGTCCGTGGGAAAGAAGACCTACTTGTGCTCCTTTAAGGTCACTTATTCCACATCGTTTCATCATTTCTAATGTTCTTTCAATTGCATATGATTTCATGTGCCGCCTTTTAGCAGCAAGTCTGACGTTCTCATATGCTGTAAGGCCATTAAATAAGTTTGGTACCTGTGTCTTTATTCCAATTCCTAAATTAACTATATCGTGAGTATCCATTCCAGAAATGGAGTGTCCCAGAAATTCAATTTTACCCTCGGTAGGCTTTAATTGACCTGTAAGACACTTAAAAAATGTACTCTTTCCAGCACCATTAGGTCCAAGAAGGCACCTCAGTTCTCCCTGATAGTTTATCGATAAATTAACGTTATTTACAGCGGTTACACCACCAAATTTCATGGTCAACCCTTCAGTACGTAAAATTTGTTCATTATCCACTTCTACCTCCTGTTTTTTTCACAATGGTGGTTGTCGAAGTTTTAACCCTTTTATTGTTTCTTACTCTCCACAAAGTCCATAGGTCTTGAGACCATTGTTTAAAGGAAGGAAGCAGTCCTTTAGGCAAGACTAATACGAGCGGAACCAAAATCAGCCCTAATAAAACAAAATTGTTCATAAGATTTAGCTGACCAAGTTTAATAGATATCCATTGTAGTAAAACTACAGCTATTATTGGTCCAGCCAATGTTCCGACACCTCCAGCCATTACCCATACTAGAGCTTTTGCTGACATTTCTAAACTAAACGCATTAGGATCAATAAAAGTTTGATAAGTTGCCCACATGGCACCAGACATTCCTGCAATGCCACATCCAATTGCGAATACTACAACTTTATGCCGCCTAACGTCATATCCCAATAAACTAGAACGTATTTCATTTTCTCTAATTGAGACAGATACTCTGCCAAATTCTGATGAAATTAATAACTTTAAGCCCAAATAGACAAGCATTAAAATAGCCATAAAAGTAACAAACATTTGGACCGGGTCCATCATTGTTCCATTTGCAACAGGCATATTTAAAATTGGTATGGAAGGTATACCATTAAACCCACCCAATCTTGCATCTCCTATTGCATATTCAGGACCAGCTGTATGATTTATTAGTTTCCAAAAAATAAGCGTAACGACTAGCGTTACAACTCCAAGGTAAACGTCAGATAATTTTCCATAAAACATAAAGTAACCGAGCAGTATCCCAAAAAAAACTGGTATTATTATAGCAAGTATGAAAGGTACACTCGTACTACCCATGTTAATTGATGCTATTGCAAATGTGTAAGCCCCTAAACCAAAAAAGCAAGATTGGCCAAATGATAAAATTCCGCCGAAACCCCATATATAAGCTAAAGACAAAGCGTAAACTGCCAAAACCACATATTGAGTTATTTGCATTATAGCAAACATATCTAGAAAAATTGGCATAAAGATCATAATTAAAAAGCCTAAACTTAACATAAAATACATACCAGGATCTTTAAAAACAGACTTTTCCAATTTACTCTCCTATCATTTTTTAAAGCTTCTTTGAAAAAAAACGGCCAGTTATACCCTGAGGAAGAATTCGTAGAAGGATCAGCGCAGCAATAAGAAGGGCTGCTCCGCCATAGACAGGTCCAAATCCAAAGGTTATCAACTGATCCACGCTACCTAAGAGGCTTGATGCTGTAAGTGTGCCAGTTACAACTGATGCGCCTCCAGTTATAACAGTTATAAATGCAGGACCAATCAGGTTTATTCCCATCGATGGGACGACCCCGGTTACTGGTGCAATTAAACCGCCTGCAAGACCTGTTAGAGCTGATCCTATACCAAATGTAGCCATGTAAACAAATTTAGAGTTTACACCTAATGCTTCTGCCATCTCTGGATTTTGCATTACTGATCTTGCAATTAAGCCGACAGATGTGTACCTCAAAACTGCCCATACTGATATTAGGATTAACAATGCTGATAATATCAAAACTATATTGTATGCAGACACCTGGTATACTCCGATAGGAATACCACCTAATGGCGTAGATACACCCTCAACAGTATTCCCGAAGATAACAGTCACGCCACCTATCATCAATAGGGATAATCCCCAAGTAGCAAGTAAAGAGTCTAAGAGACGCCCATAAAGCCACCGGATTACTAAACGCTCAACTAAAATACCAAATAATCCTACAACTATGGGGGCTACAATTAGCATGGCAAACCAAATGTTTAATCCCGCTTTAGATGCCATTATTACGGTGTAACCTCCCAACATAAGAAATTCACCGTGAGCTATATTTATAACTCGCATCATACCAAAGATAATGGCCAAACCAGAAGACAAAAGTACAAGCCAAGCTACAGCCCTCATCATTTCTAAAGTTACAATTATTGCATAATCCATTTATAACCAACATTTTCTAATTAAAACTGCTTAGCTAGGTGAAAATATTTACACGCTTTAGCAAACTCAAATCTTACTCAAATTTTAGTCGTCTAACGAAATTTCATAATGAACATTTGCATTAGGAGTTTTTTTCAGATTACAAACTTGTTGAGTATCTAAAGGCTGAACCTGTGAAAACTTTTCTTTTATCAAAAAGGTTCTATCCTGCAAGTCAGCAATATATACATCTCGTATTGCGTGATGTGTCAATGGATCTATAGATACCTTTCCAGAAGGCATATTATAACTCTTCCCACTCTCTAACACCTCTAGAACTTTATCTCTTTCTAAACTACCGGCTTCGTTAACCGCATCTGCCCAAATCATCATACCTTCCCAAGTACATTCAGATAGTTCAGACAAAATCGGAGTATTTGTAGGGTATTTTGTTTTTACTTTTTCCAACCATGCTTTATTTGTTGGACTATCTATTGTAGGGTAGTAACCATAGCACGTTATTATTCCATTAGCTTCCTGTGGGGTCATAATGATCGGTTCTGATCCTGCGGCTCCAAACGTGGTTGAGGCCATTGGTATCTTTGTCTTCATTCCCGATGCTGCCCACTGTCTATAAAAGCCCAAATGGCCAGTCCCTACCAACACACTCATCACCATGTCGGGCGAAGAGGCTTGAATTTTAGAAATAGTAGCTCCGAACTGAGTAACATCTAAAGGAAAGAATTCTGTCTCTACAACTTCTCCTCCGTTTTCTTCAACAAAACGCTTTACCCAAGCTGCTGTTATTTGCCCATAATTATAATCAGCTGCAATTGTATAAACTTTTTTACCAAACAACTTCATTACATGAGGAACTAATTTTTCAACAGTTTGCGCAGGTGTAGTACCAAGACTAATCTCATTTCTATCACATACCCCACCCTCATATAATGTATTATAAAAATAAAGTGTTTTAAACCTGTGAAATATGGGTCTTATGGTTTCTCGTGAAGCTGACGTGATACCCCCTTGAACAACAGCTACTTTGTCTTTGAGAGACATCTGTGTTGCATATTGAGAATAAAGAGACATATTTGATTGGGGATCATATACAACTTGTTTAACTTCCTTACCCAAAACGCCACCTTTAACATTTATTTCATCAACAGCTAATGACATGACCTGATTCATAGGAATACCAGCAAAATCAAGGGCACCTGAAAGATCATGAAGCCCTCCCACAAGTATTGCATCTTTATCACCATATGCTGCATAAGGTAAGGAAAGTGACGAAGTTAAAAAGCTGGTTGCTGCTGCTGACTTTAAAAAAGTTCTTCTTGTAAATTTAGACATTTTATACTCCTTTGTTTTGCCAGCAAAATCAAAAGAGTTGATTTAAAGATAAATAATGATATCTTTTACCGGCACTTTGTTGCAAGGCGTGTAGTTTTATCTTACAGGGTTAGGCTACACGCTTTTACTAAATTTTTATTACTACTATCATGTTGATATTTATTTTAGACATGCAAGTTAGATGTGTTTGCAACTTAAATATATTGATAATCGCTTAATTTTTCATCTTTATATTTAAAATTTGACTTGAATTGGTTAGAAAATAGTCATTAACTTTTAAAATCTTGGAAAACTTAATTAAATTTGATTCTACCCAACAAAGTTTAAATTCAGTTGTATTTTAAATCGTCGGATCAATTATATTTTTTCCAAATGGTTATCGATACTCAGGTGAATACAAAGATAGATTTAATAGACATGAGACTTATACTCATCTTAATGGAGATGAATACATAGTTGAATTTAAAGATGCTAATATGCATGGTCAAGGCACTATAACTACGAAGATGGACGAGTAATAAAAGGTTATTGGAAAAATATTTTAAGATTACTAACTTAAACCTAATTATACTTAAAACGAGCTTAAGGAAATAGTATTATTAGTCAGTGGTTCTTGGTTGTTAAATAGCTTTGCCTTAAATCTTTGAGAAAACATTAAAAATTATAAAATACTTGGAATAAAGCTTGGTAAAGTAAGTCCCATGGACCAGGGTTCAATGATGGGTTGGTGGAGTTGGTGTTAGGAAGTTTAGTTTAAAATTTATACTTTTGTTTAATTAATCTCGTCATCTTCAAATAATCTTGCCGCCTCCATGACTGCTGCAACAATTGCTAACAATTTTCTTTCCGTGAAATCTCTAAAATAATGTAAAATAAATGAAGTTTAATTATAATTAATTATTGTAATATTTATATTTAAAATGAATTATTAAAACATTATTTCGGAGTATTTGTTGTTTCAAATTAAAATTATAGGTTCAGGCGTAGCTGGATTGTGTGTTGCCAAGGAACTTATAGAAAAAAAAACTAATATAACAGTAATAGATAAGTGTAATGTACCCGGTCCTGAAAGTTGTTCATGGTGGGCTGGAGGAATGCTTGCGCCTTGGTGTGAGGGAGAATCTACAGAGAAAATAATTGTTGATCTTGGCCAAGAGTCTATTCCTTGGTGGTCTAAAAATGTTAAAAATGTAGTTCAAAATGGCTCTTTAGTTGTAGCTTTATCAAGAGATGAAAGAGAACTTAAAAGGTTTCAAAGAAGAACAGAAAATTATGATATTCTTGAAAATGAAGGAGTATGTGAATTAGAGCCAGATCTAGGGAAAAAATTTAATAAGGGTCTTTTTTTTAAAAATGAAGCACACCTGTCTCCAAGGGATTCACTCTCTGAACTTAAAAATGATCTTATTAAAAATGGGGTTGAATTTGTTAATGAAGAATTTCAATTTGATGAGAACACATATGATAAAAAAGAAATTATTATTGATTGTAGAGGTTTAGCTTCCAAAGATGAACAAAAGAGCCTTAGGGGGGTTAAGGGTGAGATGTTAATTATTGAATGTCCAGAAATTAATTTTACACGCCCTATAAGGTTATTACACCCAAGAATTCCATTATATATTGTTCCAAGAGGTAAAGGAATATACATGCTTGGTGCAACTATGATCGAAAGTAATGATAATAAAAATATTTCTGCTAGATCTCTAATGGAATTGTTGAATGCTGCGTATGCAATTAACCCTATTTTTGGAGAGGCGAAAATTAAAGAAATAGGCGTAGATGCAAGACCTTCTTATCCTGATAATATACCTAGTATAAGAAGGAAAGATAATGTAATTTCAGTAAATGGACTTTTTCGTCATGGTTTCCTTCTTGCTCCTGCTTTAGCTAGAATGGTATCAGAACTTATATTTGAAAATAAAGTACCGGAGATTATAAGTGAATATAGTAGTTAATGGTGAAAACAAAAAAATTACAAGTTTAAATTTGCAGCAAGCTATGAGTGAACTTGGCTATAAGAAAGTAAAATGTGCAACAGCTTTGAATGGTCAATTTGTGTCTGTAGAAGATAGAAATATTACCACTTTAAAAGAAGGTGATAAAATAGAGGTAGTCTCACCACAGCAAGGTGGATAATTAGATGAAAAAATTTTATGGAGTAGAGATTGAAAGCCCATTGATGTTAGGCACAGCACAGTACCCTTCTCCATCAATTTTAATTTCATGTTTTAATAAAAGTAAAGCTTCAGTTGCAACAGTCTCCCTAAGAAGAGAAAGCAGTACTAGTCAATCAGGTAATAATTTTTGGTCAATAATTAAAAAACTGAATGTCCGAATTCTTCCAAATACTGCTGGCTGCCATACTGTTAAAGAGGCAATTACTACTGCACATATGGCCCGTGAAATCTTTAGCACTAAATGGATAAAATTAGAAGTTATAGGAGAAGAAGATACTCTACAACCAGACGTTTTTGGATTAGTTGAGGCTTCTAAAATACTTTCAGATGAAGGTTTTGAAGTTTTTCCATATACAACTGAGGATCTTGTAGTTGCAGAAAAACTATTAAATGCTGGATGCAAAGTTTTGATGCCATGGGGCTCACCTATTGGATCTGGTCAAGGATTAAATAATATTTTTGGATTAAAAGCATTAAGGTCTCATTTCCCAGAAATACCAATGGTAATAGATGCTGGAATTGGTGTACCATCTCATGCTACAAAAGCAATGGAATTAGGCTTTGATGCAGTCCTATTAAATACAGCAGTTGCTAAAGCTAGAGACCCTATAATGATGGCAGAGGCTTTTTCTTATGCAATTTTATCTGGATCTTTAGGCAAAAAAGCTGATCCTATGGAGCCAAGAGAAATGGCAGTTCCCTCAACCCCAATTTTTGGCAAGGCGTTCTTAGACTATGATCAGTAAATTTTATCCAATCTTTGATTCCTCTCTTTGGTTAAAAAAACTAATTCCAGGTGGGATAAAGTTTGTACAACTTAGAATAAAAAACCAACCTAAAACTAAAATTAGGTATGAAATCCAAAAAGCAAAATTAATATGTGATAAGTATGACGCCATTTTAGTGATAAAGGATTATTGGGAAATGGCTTTAGAGGAAAATTGTAGCTTTGTTCATATAGGCCAAGAAGATTTACTAAGTTGTGATATTAAAAAATTAAAATTAAATAGTATTAAAATTGGTATTAGTACACACGATCAAGATGAGTTAGAAACAGCACTTTCGAATTCTCCTGATTATATTGCGTTAGGACCCATATACCCTACCATTCTAAAAAAAATGAAATGGGGACACCAAGGAGTAAGAAAATTAACAGACTGGAAAAAGCAGATTGGGGAAATTCCATTAGTTGCAATTGGCGGGATGACGCCGGAGAGATCATTAGAGGCTTTTGATGCAGGAGCTGACATTGTTTCAGCTGTAACTGACATAACGTTAAACGAAAATCCAAAAAATAGAGTAATAAAGTGGTTGGAAACAGTAAATAATGTTTGAGAGATATATAAGACAGCTAATGGTACCAGAAGTATCAAAAAATGGACAGTCTCTTTTAAATGATACTAAAATTTTAGTAGTAGGTGCAGGGGGGCTTGGCTGTTCTGCCCTTCAATTTTTAATAGGAGCAGGTTGTTGTAATATTACAATATGCGATAAAGATCTAATCAATCAAACTAATCTTCATAGGCAAACTTTATACAACGAAACTAATATTGGTTTAAAAAAAGTTGAAGTTGCCAAATCAATCCTAAGTAAATTAAACTCAAATTGCAAAATTACCATCGTAGATGACAATATTAATTCTGAAAATGCTTTTGAAATTATTGAAGATCATAGCGTTATAATTGATTGTGGAGATAGTTTTTCTTTAAGTTACATCCTTTCAGATGCATGTTATAAGCTCAAAAAACCATTTTTTACCTCGTCTGCAATAAGGTTTGAAGGTTATGTTGGTGGTTTTTGTGGTGGTGGCCCTTCCCTAAGAGCAGTTTTTCCAGACCTTCCTGACAATATTGAAAATTGTAATACTGCAGGTATCCTTGGCCCAGTTGTTGGTGTGCTAGGATCAATGCAAGCACAAATGGTTATAAATTATATTCTTAATTTAAGTCCAAACCCTATCGGTCAAATGATTTCTATAAATCTTAAAAATTATCAATTTTCATCCTTCAGATTTGATAATGCATCTGAACCCAAAAAATCTAACTTTAAATTTATAAGTCTCAATCAAATCCAAAAGGATGACATAGTGATTGAATTAAGAGATGACAAAGAAATGCCTGTTAACCGAACTAACAATATTATCAGAATTCCAATAGCAAATATTGAAAAAAGAATTTCAGAGTTTGATAAAAACAAACACCTAATCTTCATGTGTAGAAGTGGAGTACGTGCCTGGAAAGCAGCAAAATCAATAGAAGATAAATGGAATAATAAAATTAGTTTAATTGCTGATAATGAAATTATTTCTAGTTATGGAAAATAAATAGACATTTATATGTAAAATTTATTAAGAAAACACTCCGCTGATAAGTTTATTATTTTTTGTTATAATAAAACCCATGTT
>CEOK01159827.1_pt1 | contig 10886 bp, 12 predicted proteins | sample 427001 | NCBI WGS metagenome assembly CEOK01 (sample SAMEA2591108, study PRJEB7988) | marine metagenome | isolation source: saline water (ENVO:00002010), including | reverse complement strand
TTTTTCTTCAACTGAAAGTTCAAAGTCTTTAATTTGACTTTCAATAATACTAGTAATTTCTTCAGGTTTAAATTTCATTTTTCACTTCCTTAATTAAAAGATAATTTTAATTTATTTAACGTATTTGTGACAGTTCCATCGTATACAGTATTTCCTGAAACTATCTTAAATCCACCAAGAATTGATTCATCAATAACGACTTCAACTTTTGGTATTTTATTTAATTTTTTCTTAATAAAATTACTAATGTTATCAAGCTGAGAAGACGTTAACTCTACAGCTGAATGAACTTTCACATTGACATGATTACTTTCACCTAAGATAAAAGAATCAATAATATCATTAATTTCTTTTAATAAAGCCAACCTACTTTTAGCATTCAATAAAAGTATTAAATTTTTTAAAAAAGGTCGAACTTTCAAAAAAGGCATAACTGATAACTTTTCAGCCTTTTCAATATAATTAATTGTAGGGCTAACAAGCATCTTATAATAAGAGTCTTTCGAAACAACTTCATTTGTAAACACTTTTAAGTCTTGTAAGGCGTCTATTCTTTCTTGTTTAGCAAAACAATTAGAATAAGCTTTTAAATACCTTGAAGCTAATACAGTTGAACTCATGACAGTTTTTCTACACTTTCCGCAACGATATCTTTCTGAGTAGATTTATCAATATTTTTTCTAATAATCTTCTCAGAAAGCTGTACAGATAATTCACCTATTTTAGATGTTAAGTCTTTTTTAGCTTTACTTACCATCAGTTGAACATCTTTCTTAGCATGCTGAATAATTTGATCAGCTTCTTTATTAGCATCTGCTAAAACAATCTCTCTTTCTTTAGTAACTGTATCTGAAGCTTGATCTTTTATTTGCTTCGCTTCTTGCCTAGCATCATTTAGCATTTTTTTTCTTTTGGAAAGCAATTCCTCTGATTCTGTACGTTGTAACTGAGCATTTTCTATATCAGATTTAATTGAACTAGCTCTCTTTTCAAGAAATTCCATCAAAGGTGTAATAATAAATTTACTCATTAAAAATAATAAAATGAGAAAATTCACCATTTGCATAAAAATTGTAAATAATTTTATAGAAATCATATTTAACCCTAATTATGCAGCAACAAAAATAAGAATTAATGCTACAACTAAAGCATAAATTCCAGTCGTTTCTGAAATAGCCTGCCCTATAATCATTGTTTTAGTGATTAAGTTAGCTTCATCTGGTCTTTTACCTATTGATTCACAAGCTTTTCCACCAACAAATCCTTCACCAACACCAGGTCCAACAGCGCCTAAGCCCATACATAAACCTGCAGCTAATAAAGCAAATGCTCTTATCATTTGATCTCCTGTTAAAAATTCCATTTTTTTTCCTCCGTTTTTTTTTATTGTGCAAAAATTAATATTAGTGAAACAACAAGTGCATAGATATCAGTTGTTTCCGTAATAGCCTGACCAATTATCATGGTTCGCGTTAATAATCCCATATTCTTAGGGTCTCTAGCAACACCTAAGTTAGCAAACCGCGCGACCAAACCATCACCAATACCAGGACCAATGGCACCAAAACCCATGGCCAAACCAGCACCTAAACAAGCTGCCATATTTAGCAACCCTTCACGAGCAGGTAACATTATTAAAATAAGTGAAACTGTCAAAGCAAAGATAGTAGATGTTTGGGTAACCGCTTGGCCAATAATCATATGTACTGTTAAAGAGTCAGAGTTTTTTGGTTGCTTACCAATACCTGACATTGCAGCACTACCAGGCAATCCAGCCCCCAAGCCAGCTCCTATAGTACCAAACCCTATAGTTAAACCAGCTGCAATAAACGTTATTCCTTTAAATACGCTATCAACATTACCCTGAAAAACTAACAGTAAAGAGATAACTAAAGCGAAAATAGAAGCTGTCTCAGTAACAGCTTGAGAAATGATCATAACACGAACAATTTTACCTGATGCTTTTGGCTGACGTCCTAAAGAATCAACAGCGTTCATCGCTATCATACCTTCACCTATAGCAGAGCCAATAGAACCCAATCCCATTGCTAAACCAGCGCCTAAAACAGAACAAATTGATGCAAAAATCATATCACCCTCACTGTTGTTGTTGTAAATATGTAACCGTTAACATTGTAAAAACAAAAGCCTGAACTAAGCCAGCAAACAAACCAAAATAAGCAAATAAACCAACTGGAACTAAGAAATGTTTTAGTAATGAAGATACAATAACTATAATCATTGAACCTCCAAAAATATTACCAAACAACCTAAATGAGTGAGAAACAACGTTAGCGACAACACCGATCAAATTTAAATAGAAAAATGGATTTAAGAAAAAGAAAAAGGCCAACCAACCTTTCATTGGAAATGGATCATCAAAAAAGTTTCTTAAATAACCTACAAAACCTTTATTTTTAATTCCATATATTTGAACAAGAAAAAATACTAAAAGACCTAAAGCAAGGTCTGTGTTAACAGACTTGGTAGGCTCTTCAAAAGCAGGCATTTCAAAAAGAAACGAATATGGAACATTTCCAATTTGCAACATTAAAGATCCAATAGAAGATCCAACAAGATCGACATCAGAACTAACAAAAGAATGAAAGAATGCAATTATAGTTCCAAAGATCTCGAAAAAATTAGGTAATATACCTATCCAATTAGAAAGTAAAATAAACATAAATAAAGTTACAACAAATGGCAAATGCTTTCTACCATCTTCTTCACCAAGCGTTCCATATGTAATATCTTTCAAAAAATCATAAATAACTTCAAAAGCATTTTGTAAAGGACCAGGAATAGTTTGTATTGATTTGCGAGTTAAAAGAGCTATAACAACCATAACTAAAATAACAACCCATGTCATAATAAACATTGTTGGATTGTAAGAAATTTCTATTCCAAATAATGTAATTTCACTTAAATTAACTTGACCTAAACTTTCCATTATTTGTTTTGTCGCCTAACCTTTCGTAAACTTCTAAAAAATTCAATCCATATATAATAAGATTGAAAGAAAAATAAGAATACCAAAATTACAAAAAAATTAAAATAGTTTTTATAAAATAATCCAATTCCCATTGGTATACCATAAATAAATAATCTTAAAATATAACTTACAAATAAAATCCCCTTATTCCTCTTTTGCAAAAAAGAAGATTGGGTATAGCTAAATTGATAAAAACTAATATAACTAAATACAACACCCAATAATGAAGAATTTAGAATGACTGGATTAATAAGAAAAACAGGCAAAAATAAAATTACAAAAGCTATGACAACACGTTTTGTCATTTTAAATAAAAGAAATCTAATATTTCTATATAACATAGTCAATTAGGATAACAAAAAATAAAGATTTTGTGGATAAGTTTTACTTTAATACGTTATTAATTAGTTTAAATATAAAATAAAAACCAACAAAAACACCAATAAAAGTACCCACAATAACAGAAATTCCACCTGTCTGAAATTTACGATCAATAAAAAGACCTAAACCAAAAAAAACAAAAATTGACATCAACATTGCAGCCGCAACTTTAAAAAGAAGTGAAAAGTATTTATTCATTACAGACTTTGTTTGTTTTTGTGTCATATTATTTTGGTTTAATCGCTAGAATACCTACAAAATTATACCATTGAAAGAACGTTTCTATAATAGAAAAACCAGCATCTTTTAAAAGAAGCTTATTTTCTTCAATCGTAGATGGCTTTAAAACACCATCTAACGCTTTTTCTTTAAGCAAAATCTCATTCATAGAATAACCTTGCTGTTGTTTAAATTTACGAAACTGTTCTATATAAATCTGATTTAAATCAGAATTTAAAAAAACAACTTTTTCAACCACTACAATAGCCCCGTTAGGTAACAATGAGTTATAAAATAAAGAAAGTAAATCTCTTCTTTTTTCGATAGGTAAAAACTGTAAAATTAAATTAAAAATGCCAAAACCAGCATCATTAAACGTCTTAATTGAATTTAAATTAACACAATTTAAGTTTAAATAATCATTCATAGAAAGTGTTGCCAATCGTTTCTTAGCAACAGTTAGCATATGTTCACTATTATCCAAACCCACATAATGATAATTTTCTTTCAATTCTTCCATTAATTTAAAAAGTGTAAGGCCTGTGGAACAACCAAAATCATAAATTAAAGAATTTTTTTTTGTATAACGTTTAGCAAAATCTATAATCATTTTCTGTATTTGGTCAAAGTAAGGAACACTTCTTGTTATCATATCATCAAAAACAGCTGCAACATTTTGATCAAAAGAAAAAGAACCTTTTTCGATTGTTTTCTTATCAAATAATCTATCCATATTTTGATTAAGCATCTGATTCATCCGATAATTTTACATAGATAAATAAAAGAATTGTAGGTTTAAAATTAATTAAATCGTTTAAAAATAAAAACAACACCTAAACCAGCCGTTAAAGAAATAAAATCAACAAATAATAAATTTAATGAAATCCCTGGCCATAAAGCTGGAATAGACCCTAAAACTAAGCCTAAAATTCCATAATATGTCATCGACGGATATTTACTTAAACAATATTTAACGAATTTAGCTGCAAAAGAAACGCCAAATAAAACACCTGAACCAACTAAAAAAATTACAAAAAAATTAAACGACTTAATGGCGTAAATAATCGTTCCATAACTACCCAAAACCAGCAAAATAAATGAGCCACTTAATCCAGGTAAAACCATAGCTACAGCAGCAATAAAACCAGAAAAAAGAAGGATCATAGTTGTATAGTTAGATGATAAATCCATAACTGTTTCTACAGTTGATATATTAAATAACAAAAATAAAATAGGTATAATCATAAAAAAAATCAACACACTTACACGGTAAAAATCAAATCCCATATCATCATGACTTTTAAGCACAATTGGAATACTTGCAATAACAGTACCAATAAAAAAGAAAAAAGTAGGTTCAGAATAATATCGAAGAAGATAATCTATTACATTAGCAAATAAGAAAATACCAATTGCTGCCCCAAAAATTAATAAAAACAAAAAAAACAATGAAGATTTAATTTTTGTTATATCTAATGAAATCACATCAGAAATTGCATTTACAATACGAGAATATAAACCAAGTATAACAGCCATTGTACCACCACTTAAACCTGGGATAATATTAGCAACTCCAATTAATATTCCTTTAAGAAAAACAATCATTTAAACATTAAATAAAAACTCAACCACATCACCTTCTTTCATGACATAGTCTTTACCTTCTTGCCTCAACAAACCTTTTTCCTTTGCAATTTTCAACCCATTACAGGCGATATAGTCTTCAAAAGATAAAATATTGGCTCTTATAAAGCCTTTTTCAAAATCAGTATGAATTTCTCCTGCTGCTCCAGGAGCAAACGTACCCTTTTTAATTGTCCAAGCTCTTGTTTCTTTTTCTCCAGTCGTTAAAAATGTCTGTAATCCAAGTAAGTCAAAACAAACAGTTGATAACTGATTTAAACCAGATTCTTTTAAACCTAATTCCTTTAAAAATTCAATTTTTTCATCTTTCGATAAGGCAATTAGTTCACTCTCAATCAAAGCACAAATTTTTATCAACCCCGCTGATTCATCATTTGCATAATCCATTAATTTTTTCACATATAAATTATCTTCTAATAATCCATCTTCATCTACATTTGCAACATAAATTACTTTTTTTGTCGTAATAAGAGGAATATCTTTTAAAAGACCATATTCATCATCTGTAAAATCTAAAACACGAACTGGTTTTGAAGATTCTAACGTCTCAGCTAAGCGCTTTAATAACTCTAATTTAGCCAATTCAAGTTTATCATTCGTTTTAATTTTTTTTTGTTGATTTTCAATCATTTTTTCAACTAAAATTAAATCCGCTAAAATTAATTCATTATTAATAACATTAACATCACGAATAGGGTCAACAGAACCATCAACATGCGTAATATCAGTAGAATCAAAACACCGAACAACATGAGCAATAACCGAAGTCATACGAATATTGTCTAAGAATTTATTGCCTAACCCTTCACCTTTTGAAGCACCTTTAACTAAGCCTGCAATATCCACAAACTCAATATTTGCATGAATAGTTTTTTGTGATTGATTAATGTCAGACAATTTCTCGAGTCTAAAATCAGGAATATCAACTATACCTACATTTGGATCTATTGTACAAAAAGGAAAATTACTAGCAGCTACTCCAGCTTCTGTAATAGCATTAAATAATGTAGATTTCCCTACATTAGGCAACCCTACAATTCCTACAGATAATTTACCCATACTAAAAAAAGTTAACTACTCGAAGATTCTTCTTGAGACTCAGCAAGCTCTTTACTATTATTTTTTTCATCTGTGATATCTTTATCATCTTTTTCATCTTTTTCATCATCGTCATCATCGTCATTGTTGTCGGTTAAGTCCTCGTCTTCAAATTGACTAGAAAAATCTAACCTTGTAGCACAAATATCTTCTAATTTATTATTATACTCAGGGAAATACTTTAAAAATGTTTTTAAATCAAAGAAAGGTTCACCCAAATGAGTTATATGAGAATACCGTCTCCAGATACGATCAAAGAATTTAGAAATGATAACATTATCATAGGTATTTAAGAGATCTAACATATGCCCTATCTTTTGAAATCTATTATATAAAATCTTTATTTTAATATCATTAATATCATGACTAATACGTTCCATTACTTGTTCATACATATCAACCACAGGCTGACCAATCAGAAATATATCATTTTCTGAAACCCTAATAGATCCAGGATCAAAAACGAAAAAGTTTTGAAATCTACTAGAATTATCTAAAACATTATCTTTATCAAACATTTATAAACCTCATTCATTAAAACTTTAAATATATCATAAACAAAACATAATCATAGCATTTTTTATATTTTACAACGAGTATTATATTTTATACATTGAACCTTTTGCTTAAGTTTAACAGATGCAATTCGTGGTAACTCCTGTTTCATCCTAACAAAATAACCACACCCCTCACGAATATAGTCTTCTGAATAAAAAACACTAAAAGGATATTTTTTACAAATATTAGGTCTATTTTCATAATCTGTACATAAGTTATTTACAGATAAAGAAGAACATGAAAAATGAGAAATTTGTTTATCATCAAAATGTGGGATGAATCGTTTAAAATTAGAATTTGTTGAGATTAATTTTTCATACAACTCAGAGGAGTCAATAAATTTACCCTTAAATTTAATTCCTAATCCACGGCAACAAACCCCACTATTTTGACAAGCTCCATCTATATAAAACAATTCTTTTTTTATATTAAAAAATAACGCTTCGTTAATTAAATTGATTTTAATTATAGAAAAAAAACGCTCTAAAACACAAAGAAAAAATAAAAAACTTTTATTTTTTTTAATCGAAAAGAAAAAGTTATCATTCATTTATAGATAGTTGTCGATCAAGTTCTTCCATTAATTTCTCGATTTCATCAGATTGCTGCTCAAACAAATTATCATACTTATCTAAAATCTTTTTCCTTTCATCTTTTAATTCGTCAACATCATCTTTAATATCATTTATCATTTCAAAATCTTTTGTTAAATCATAAGCTCCAAATGAAAAACCTACCGCTGTATTAATAAATTTAACTTTTTTCTTTGATGAAGAATCCCAAGCTCTTCCAACAACATTTTTTCTCATTTCAATAGTTAATTCATCAGGAGATACTGCAATACCAGTTCCATCATTACGTCCAGATGCAACAATAAAATCGCCTTTTTTAACATTACCTATAACTTTAGTTTTAACCTGTCCAAAGAAAGCTACCAGTTCATAGTCAGACTGATTTTGAGTAGGCCAATTTCCTGCAACAGCAGCAGAACTACTGATAACCATAAGTTGCTGAGCATTAGACGTATCTTTTGATATTTTGCCATTCTCTACAGCAACAATATCTCCCTTTTCAAAAGAAACACCAGTATCAGCCTTCGGTAAAAATTCAGCATAATCCGCACCCGTTGTTTTATATCTGATACCACCAAAGTTATTTCCTTCAATAGTTCCTATTGTTCCCTCTGAAGTATCAAAATTAATAAAATTTGAACCATCCGTTAATTCATCAGATTCTAAACCAGAGAATTTTAAACCTAAAATACTAGCATTCGTTTCAGTAGAACTATTTTCTAAAATTGTTACAAATCCATAGTCATCAGCATCTGCAGTATCTTCATCAACCTGCTTAGCCCTTTCACCAATAACATGAAAAGGAGCTCTAGGACTACAAGTTAACCCATCATTTACTCCATAAACACAAACTTTATGATCATTTTGAACTGAAAATATTTCTTGAAACGTTGTTCCGTCACTAAATCCTACAACAAAACTATCCTCACCAGTTGCAGAAGCTAAAGAATCGACGCTTGAGAAATTTAATCTTAATTCTGATTCATATGAAGCCACATTATATCGGGCGATAAATAAATCGTCCTCATTATCACTATCTATACTCCCAGAAAGTCTTGGTCCTCCAGAGAAAAATAGTTTTGATCCATATTTACAAGAGTAACCATCTAAACAGATATCATCATCAGAAGGTGCGGTTGGAATAGTCGTAATACCACCCACTCTCGTATCCCCGTTTACAATTAATGTAGCTGTATCTTGCATCATCATCGTTGTATTTACACCTATACCCACACGACCAGGGCCCTCAGCCTCAGTTGAACTTCCAGGTGCTACCATCAATGCTTTATGTTCAGTTGAAGGACTACTCTCATTAATAACATTTAAACCGATAAGTCCATATTGATAATCTCTAAAAACTAAAGTCGATGCTGATGTACCTAAACCTGCAAAAGAACTTCCAGCTTGCCCAACAACATGTAATGGGTATTTAGGAACTTGAGTTCCAATACCAACTGGTCCACCCATAAATGAAGCCGTATACTTATGCCCATAATTATCTTCACCATAGCCATATTTCACAGAGCTATCCGAATTAGCATCTGCAACAACCAAACCTCTCATATCAACAAATAAACCATATGCTGTTGAACCATCTGCTAAAAGTTTAAAAGTATCTTCATCAAAATTTGAAATCGCTGAAGACATACCTAATTTCATACCATGAATATTGACACCTTGTGCATCTGTTTCTAATTTCAAATTAAAATCTAATCCAACAACTTCGTCTGCATTATTTGTAACTTGTTGATTTACAATTATGCTATCTCTAACAGTTAATTTATTAAATGTAACAGGATCAGAAATCAAAATTGATTCTGCAGCTAATGTACCTTCAACAGCCAAATCAAAATCATTTTCTACAGCATTATCATAACTTGCTCCAGCAATCATAACTCTATTTCCTGAAACAACGAAGACATCACCGAGTTCATTAGATATATTCATATTTCCACTAACATCCAAACTAGCCATTAAGGTTGTTGTATCATCATGACCAATGCCAACTTTATCGGAAGTTAACCTTAAAATTGCATTATTTGTAGTAAATTTAAATAACAAGTCACTATCTGACCAATTAACTACAGCATTTGAATCAGTACCATCATCATAGATCCCCATAAACGCAAAAGTATTATCCGTAGCCACTAAATAACCAGAAGTTGTATTAAGTGTAAATTCAGATAAAGCTTCTTCTAATTCTTCAGAAGTTAAATCTACCATCGATAAAGCAATACCTTCTACACTTAATGGGAAATTAGTAACTAAATCAGAACCTACAGAAACATTACCATTAAAATCAATATTTAAAGCAACATTATCTGACTGATCTAATACTTTAAAAATATCATTTGTAGCATTACCTTTAATACTAAAGGTTGAATTATTTGTTGAAATTGATCCAACGGAAACTGATTTTGAATCATCAATAAATAAAACATTATTACCGTTAGAGTCGTTAAACAAACTATCTCCTTTAACATATAATCCATAACCATCTTGAGCACTAGAATTAATACCAATACCACTTGATTTAACTTCAAATGAAACAGATTGATTATTTGAAACAATAAACAATGAATCAACATTATTTGTATCAGCTACAACATGTAACTGAGCTTCTGGGTTATTAGTTCCTAGACCAACTTTTCCATCATTATCAACAACCAACCGATAGTTTTGAGTTAATGAATCTACCCTTAAGATATCTTCTTGAGCATCTTCTTGGATAACATGTAATGATGCCTCAGGCTGAGTAGTCCCTATACCAACGTTACCTCCACTAAAAACTGCAGAATATATATTTCCATTTACTTCTGTAGGAACACCATCAACATCAACAGTATAAGTTGTACCAATCAATGATGCGATATCAACTTGAATACCAACAGCCGACTCTTCAGCAAAAAGACGACCAAAATTATCAAAATTTGATGGATCTGTAGTTGATTCAATATCAATATTTAAACCTCTAATATCCGAACTAAATGTACCACCACTACGATTATGTACCTTTAATGATATATCTTGAGCATAAAAGATATTTTCACCTAGAGAACCTGAATCAAAGTAGTTTTCATTAATTGTTTCATCAAGTTTTAATGAAACTGGTTGAGTTGCATCTCCTAATTGAAAAACATAAGTTGAAGGATCAAAAGCCATGGCAGCGTCTGTTGTTAAATCATTATTAGATATATATGGAATTCTATTATCTCCACCAACAACAGTAAATGAAATAGGTTTTTGGGTTGTAGATCCCGCTTTCCTATAATATAAAACATTTCCAGAAGTAAACAATTGTGAATGAGTACTAACTTGTGGAACATTAATAGGATCAACATCAACAAATGATAATACTGTATCTGAATAAATCTTATTAGCACTAACTAACGATGATGAAACCAAATTTCCAGTTACATTTA
>CEOK01010971.1_pt1 | contig 10892 bp, 7 predicted proteins | sample 427001 | NCBI WGS metagenome assembly CEOK01 (sample SAMEA2591108, study PRJEB7988) | marine metagenome | isolation source: saline water (ENVO:00002010), including | reverse complement strand
ATTACGTAGTTCAAAGTGGACAGAAGTAGGAGATAGTTTGTTTTTTAGCTATCGTAAATTCTTAAACTATGGTGATAATGATTTAGCTTTTTTTGATCCCTATGTTAATTATATTTTAAATTATATTAGTCAAAAAGCACTAAAACTAGGAGAACCATACTTTAAAGCAAAAGAAACTACATCTTTCAATATTAGAAGATTAGAAATCTTGGATAAAAAGATTTCTGGTAAATTGCTAAGAAATAATCTTGCTCGTGCAATAGCATTTGAGGAAATGCTAAAATTCAAAAATCAGACTGAACATGATCTTTTTATTCAATATTATGCCACTGTTAATAGCTCCAAAGATTATTTAAGAGAAGTTATAGCATTACATCAAGATATTAATAAAATGAATGCAGGGAAACCTTTGCCTAAGGTTTTACTTCAAAATTCTGAAAGAAAAACAGTAAATAGTGCTTCATTAGCTTATGGTAAACCAACTGTTATTTACTTTTGGTCACAAACACAGATGAATCAGTATCGTAACACGTTGAATCGTTTAAATAAACTAAAAAATACTTACCCTAATATAAGATTTATAGGAATTTGTATTCAACCCTTTAATGCTTTAACTGATCAAGTCCAAAAGATGATGGGTTTAGATTCTAAAGACCAATTTGCACTAACAAACTTTGAAAAAGCAAGCAAGGTGTGGGTACTGACACTTTTAAACAAAGGCATAGTGTTAAATAAAAAGGGATTTATAGTCGAAGGATTTGGAAATTTCTTCGATATTGAATTCGAGAAAATATTAAAAAATCTCTAGTTTCCTTTTTGGTGATCGTCTAAAAACTTTTTTAATCCTATATCAGTAAGCGGATGATTTAAAAGACCTTTTATTGATGACAGGGGCCCAGTAATAACATCTGCTCCAATTTTAGCACAATTTACAATATGCATTGTATGTCGAACAGATGCTGCAAGAATTTCTGTTTTAAAAGAAAAATTATCATAGATTTGACGAATTTCTTTTATTAATTCTAACCCATCTGTTGAATTGTCATCTAAACGACCAATAAATGGAGAAACATAATTAGCTCCAGCCTTTGCAGCTATAAGTGCTTGTCCTGATGAGAAAACAAGAGTACAATTAGTCTTTATTCCTGCATCAGAAAAATATTTTAGAGCTTTGACTCCTTCTTCTATCATAGGAACTTTGACAACAATTTGAGTGTTTTGCTTTGCTAGCAACTCACCTTCTCGTTTCATACCCTCAAAGTCAACAGAGATTACTTCAGCTGAGACATCTCCATCAACTATATCGCAAATATCCTTGTAATGCTGAATTATATTACTATTTCCTGTTATACCTTCTTTAGCCATTAAAGAAGGATTTGTAGTAACTCCATCTAAAACTCCTAAATCTTGTGCTTCTCTGATTTGACTTAGGTTTGCTGTATCTATAAAAAATTTCATATGACTTTATAATTTATAATGATTCATGATTAGCCTTTCAAATATTTGGCTTGGCAGTATTTTTTTTAAAAATATTGATAACTTTTGTAAAATAGCTCCAACTCGATAATGTACTTTAAGGTTTCTATTATTTAGAATATTATAGATTGCCTTTGCAATTTCTATTGGGGGATTACCTTTATCAACATGCTCATCCATTGTTTTAACTCCTTCAGCATATTTTTTGTAAGGAGAGTTTTTTAAAATGGGGGAATGATATCTTCTGGATGCTACATCGGTAGCATAATCACCAGGTGCAAGAGTGCATACTTTAATTCCAAATTCTTTTACTTCCATTCGTAAACTCTCCGTCATAGTCATGAATGCACTTTTAGAAGCTGAAAATGCTCCCCGAAAAGGAAGACCCATGTATCCGCCAATTGATGTCACATTAATTATAGTACCCGATTGTTGCTTTCGCATGTGAGGAAGTACTGCTTGAATTAGATTCAAAGGTCCAAAGCAATTTGTAGCAAAATTTTCAATTACTTTTTCAGAGTTTAATTCCTCTAAAGGTCCAGTAATCCCAACCCCAGCATTATTAATTAAAACATCTATTTTCCCACTCAAGGACAATACTTTTGATAGACAAGCCTCAATTGAGGTGAGATCTGTAATTTCTAATTTAATTAATCTGAATGGTATAGATTTTTTGAAATTATTTGGATTTCGACTTGTGCCGAAAACTACATAGCCTTTTTTTGTTAGATAAAGTGCTGATTCAAGACCTAATCCTGAAGATGCTCCTGTAACTAAAACTACTTTTCCCATATTTTCAAATAAAATGGGCAAGCTGCCTACATCACACCGCTACGACTGCTTACCCTTGCTGCGTTCCCGCCCTGGGGGATTCAACAGGAGCTGGTTGTGTAGAACTTGCCCATTAGCAAATATAACCTGTTAGTCTGATATCAACAATGATTTTAAATTCTTAATTTGTGAAACTGTTTAAAGTAACAAGCCAAATAAATAAAATGAAGTTTTTTTTAAATATTATTATTTCAATACTTATTCTTAATTGTAGCAATAATACTGAACCAAAAATTCAAATTTCAACAGGTGTAAAGGGTAATAAAGGAAACTTTGAAAAAGTTTTGAACTTGGTTATTAAAACTTCACTCGAAGAATTTGATATTTCATACTATCTAAATAATAAGCAGATCAAGAAAACCCATAGGTTTTTGGAAACAGACCCCCTAGGTGAATATAACATAAGAGTAGAATTGAGAAAGGGAGATAAAATATTTAAAAAAAATATAATCTACACACTCTTATCAGACAAACCACCAAAGCTTTATAAATATCAAATAGTAAATGTTTTTCCCCATGACATAGAAGCATATACCCAGGGATTAGAATTCGATGGAGATGATCTCTATGAAAGTACTGGACTAAACGGTAAATCAACTTTAAGAAAGGTTAATTATAAAACTGGTAAAATCATTGAAATTAAAAAATTAGATGATGCATTTTTTGGAGAAGGTATTACATTAATAGATAATAAAATAATCCAACTAACTTGGAAATCTTTAAAAGGTTTAATTTACAACAAAACAAATTTAGAAATGATTAAATCGTTCCCGTATTTTGATAGCAAAGAGGGGTGGGGATTATGTAATGATGGAAACAAGCTCTACAAATCCGATGGAAGTCAAAATATATGGATTCTTAATCCATCCAATTTCAGCGAAGAAAACAGGATTCAAGTAGTTACGAATAAATCTACTCTGAAAAAAATTAATGAATTAGAATGGGTTTCAGGTAAAATATATGCTAACACTTATCAATTTAAAAAAGATGTTGTGGTTATAATAAATTCAAAAACAGGTAGAGTCGAAGGTGTTGTAGATTTCTCAGGACTCAAAGAAAAAGTCAAACAACACAACAAGTTGAATGTTCTAAATGGTATTGCTTACCATAAAAAGCGTAAGACGTTTTTTGTAACTGGCAAAAATTGGAATAAAATGTTTGAGGTTAAAATTTTGTCAAAGTTTTAATTTTTTAAGAATTAAATAGAGGTCTGCCGCGCATTAAAGAATTAACTTGATTAGCAACTTTACTTATAATTAAATCGTCATTATAATTTAAAATTACCCGGTCAATCATATTTACAATTTCTTCCATTTGATTTTCCTTCAAACCTCTAGTAGTTATTGCTGCTGTTCCAACTCTTATTCCAGAAGTAACAAATGGAGATTTATCATCAAATGGAACCATATTTTTGTTTGCGGTAATATCGGCCTTTACTAAAGCAAGTTCAGCATCTTTACCAGAAATATGTTTATTCCTGAGATCAATTAGCATCATATGATTGTCAGTACCACCAGATATTAAATTATAATCTAACTTTAAAAAAGAATTAGCCATAGCCTTAGCGTTATTTCGAACTTGAGTCATGTATTTTTTAAAGCTTGGCCGCTGTGCCTCTTCAAATGCAATTGCCTTACCAGCAATAACATGCATTAATGGGCCACCCTGATTTCCAGGGAAAACAGCCATATTTAAAATATGCGACATTTTTTGCAGTTTTCCATTTTTAAGAGTAAGGCCAAATGGATTTTCAAAATCTTTTCCCATAAGGATTAGTCCTCCACGAGGCCCTCTTAATGTTTTATGAGTTGTTGTTGTAACAACATGACAGTGAGGAATTGGATCAGTTAAAAGACCTGTAGCAATCATACCTGAAGGATGTGAAATATCAGCTAAAAGAAAAGCACCTACTGAGTCGGCTATTTCACGAAATTTGGCAAAATCGATATCTCTTGAATATGCTGAGGCTCCGGCAATGATCATTTGTGGTTTAACTTCACCTGCTATTTTTTGTATGTTTTCGTAGTCAAGACGTCCTGAATCTTTATCTACTCCATAAAAATGAGACCTATACAAACGTCCAGAAAAGTTAACTGGTGATCCATGTGTAAGATGACCACCATGAGATAAGTCAAAACCTAGTATTTTATCACCTGGCTTCAAAAATGCATGAAAAACCGCAGTATTTGCTTGAGATCCAGAGTGAGGCTGAACATTAGCATAAGCTGCATCAAAAAGCACTTTTGCTCTTTCAATTGCAATTAGCTCTACTTTATCAACAACCTCGCACCCTCCATAATATCTTTTCCCTGGGTAGCCCTCGGCATATTTGTTAGTCAAAATTGATCCACAAGCTTCCATTACTTCAGGACTAGTAAAGTTTTCAGAAGCTATTAATTCTATACCATTTGATTGGCGATCCTTCTCTGCTTCTAATAAATCAAATATTGCCCTATCGCTCCTCATAACATAATTTTAATTTCAAAATTAAACAATTAGATATCCTTTTTATCATCAATTTTTCTAAATATTAATGATTTATTCAAGATTAATTAACAAGAAACAGACAATTTTACCAACTATATATTAATTTAATATGTCATAATGACTTAATAAACAACAGTTTATATGTCAAAAGGGCATAGAATTGTAATTGGAATAGACTTTGCACTCTAGAAGTAAAGAATTGTTATGAATTTGAATAAACTAACTTTAAAAACACAAGAGTCTTTGCAAGCTGCTCAACAAAACGCTTATGAAAATAAACATCCACAAGTTAAAAACGAGCATTTATTTTCTGGAATACTTGAGGTTGATGAGAATGTTTTACCTTTTGTATTTAATAGACTAAAAGTCAATTTATCTAGAGTCAAGAGTTTAAATGAAAACATTTTAAACACCTTTTCAAAAGTTGAAGGGAATACTCTAAATTTATCTAAAAGTGCATCCCAAACGTTAATGAATTCGATTAATATTGCAAAAAACACTGGAGATGAATATGTTACAGTTGAACATCTTTTGATTTCAATTTTTGAGTCAAAAAGTAAAATCTCAAATATTTTAAAAGACGAAGGAATAACCAAAGTAAAATTAGAATTGGCAATAAAAGAACTTCGTAAAGGAGAAAAAGTAACCTCGGTTTCTGCTGAAAGTAATTATAACTCTTTAAATAAATATGCCATTAATCTTAATCAAATGGCAGTTGAGGGTAAACTTGATCCTGTGATTGGAAGAGACGAGGAGATAAGAAGACTTTTACAAATACTAAGTAGACGTAAAAAAAATAATCCAGTATTGGTTGGTGAACCTGGAACTGGTAAAACTGCAATCGCAGAAGGACTTGCTCATAGAATAATTGACGGTGATGTTCCTGAAAATTTAAAAAACAAGTTGATTTATTCTTTAGACATGGGTACACTTATTGCAGGTGCGAAATATAAAGGTGAATTCGAAGAAAGACTTAAAAGCGTAATAAAAGAAGTAATAAAAAGTGATGGTGATTTAGTCCTTTTCATTGATGAAATCCACACACTAGTAGGTGCAGGGGGAAGTGAAGGTTCTATTGATGCCGCTAACATACTTAAACCAGCACTTGCAAGAGGTGATTTGCGTGCAATTGGAGCTACTACTTTGGATGAATATCAAAAATACATCGAAAAGGATAAAGCATTAGAAAGGAGATTTCAAAAAGTTTGTGTCAATGAACCTGATACGGAAAGTACTATTTCAATTCTAAGAGGGATAAAAGAAAAATATGAAATGCATCACAAAGTTAGAATAAAAGACGATGCTATAATCGGTGCTGTTTCTCTTTCTAATCGTTATATCAGAAATCGATTTTTACCAGACAAAGCAATTGATTTAATTGATGAAGCAGCATCAAAATTAAAAATGGAAATGAATTCAAAGCCTGAAGAACTAGATATACTAGATCGCAGGATTCGACAAATTGAAATTGAAATAGTTGCTTTAAAGAGAGAAAAAGATGAAAAGAAGGTTATACTATTAAATAAAGAGGTTTTTGAATTAAAAGAAAACAGAAAATCTCTTTATGCTAAATGGCAAAAAGAGAAACAAATTGTCGACAACCTTCAGCAAACAAAATCAAATATTGAAGACTTGAAGCTTCAAGCAGATCGTTCAGAAAGAGAAGGTGATTATGGTGTAGTTGCAGAAATTAGATATGGAAAACTTCAAGATGAGGAATTAAAGATGTCTGAACTTAAAAATAAACTCGCAAAATTTAAGTTAGAAAATTCATTAATTAGAGAAGAGATAACTTATGATGATATTGCCGAAATTGTTTCAAAATGGACAGGTATACCAGTTGCAAAAATGATTCAATCTGAAAGGGAAAAACTTTTAAGCCTCGAAAAGAATTTACATAAAAGGCTAGTAGGACAGGAGAAAGCTGTAATAGCGGTAAGTGATGCTATCAGAAGAAGCAGGGCAGATCTACAAGATGAAAACAGGCCTATAGGGAGCTTTATGTTTTTAGGAACAACAGGTGTTGGGAAAACAGAACTCGCAAAAGCCTTAGCTGAGCTTCTTTTTGATAATGAAAATAATATTACAAGAATTGATATGAGCGAATTTCAAGAGAGACACTCTATTAGCAGACTTATAGGTTCTCCTCCGGGATACGTAGGTTATGATGAAAGCGGACAACTAACTGAGGCAATAAGAAGAAAACCATATTCGGTTGTACTCTTAGACGAGATAGAAAAGGCTCATCCCGACACCTTTAATATTCTTCTACAAGTTCTTGATGAAGGCAGGTTGACCGATAACAAAGGGCGCGTTGCAGATTTTAAAAATTGTATAATAATTATGACAAGTAATTTAGGGAGTGATGAAATTCAAAAAGCATTTGAAAATAATCAATCTTTTGAAAAAGCAGAAGAATTAGCGACTTTGAATGTAATGGAACTTTTGAAAAAAAATATTCGTCCTGAGTTTTTAAATAGAATAGATGAAACTATACTTTTTACTCCGCTTACTCGGAATGAAATTGAAAAAATTGTAAAGCTACAAATAACAATAACCCAAAATAAGCTAAAAGAAAAATCAATAAATTTATTTGTAACTGATGAAGCCATTTTAAATTTAGCAATAAAAGGATTTGATCCTCAATACGGTGGACGTCCAGTTAAAAGAGTAATACAACAGAAATTAATTAATCCATTAAGTAAGGAATTATTATCTAATAACATACAACGTAAAAAACAAATTATTTTTGATTACATAGATTCAACATTCATTTTTAGAAATGGTGAACTTATCTCAAGCAAGGATTAATATTATCTTTGTAATGTGATTAAAAATATTAACATACAAAATAAACGTGCGCGGTTTGAATACGATCTTATTGATGAATATACTGCTGGAATTGTACTTGCAGGAACTGAAATAAAGTCAATACGAAATGGTAAAGCATCAATTTCAGAAAGCTTTTGTGAATTCAATGAAAAGGGTGAATTATTTACTGTAAATATGAACATTGAGGAATATGGGTTTGCAAATAAATTTAACCATAAACCAAAAGCTCAAAGAAAACTTCTATTAAAAAAAAAAGAACTAAAGAAGCTTTACAAAGATGTTAAAAATAGTGGATTAACAATTGTACCTTTGCGAGTTTTTATTAATGAAAATGGTTTTGCTAAAATCAAGATTGCTCTTGCTAAAGGTAAAAAACTTTATGATAAAAGACAGAGCATAAAAGACAGAGAAAATAAGAGAAATCTTGACCGCATAAAAAAAACTTTTAAAAAAAATAAAAACTTATAACTGGGCACTAATTATTTGCTCAAAATAATTAATGATTATTTTATTAAACATACGGCGTCATGAAGAGTAAAGTAAAAATCTCATTTGGGTCAACTGCTCTATTTGACCTTTCGAAAAAACTTTTAAAAAGTAAAACCTCTAGTATTTTTATTTTAGTTGATAGTAATACCAAAAAGCTATGTTTATCAGATTTCATTTCACAAACTAAATTTACTAATTATGAGTTGATCGAAATGCATGCAGGTGAGGAGTTTAAAAATATAAAAACTTGTGAAATGATTTGGCATAAACTAACTGAAAAAGGTGCTGATCGCAACTCTATTTTAATAAACCTTGGTGGAGGTGTTGTTTGTGATTTGGGTGGCTTTGTGGCATCTACGTTTAAGCGTGGTATTAATTTTTATAATATTCCCACTACCCTTCTATCAATGGTAGATGCCTCAGTGGGAGGTAAGACCGGGATTGATCTGGGATCATTAAAAAATCAAATAGGAATTTTTAAAGAACCAAAAGAAGTTATTATTGATTCCAATTGGTTAAAAACGTTACAACAAGAAGAAATTAGAAGTGGTTTTGCAGAAATGTTAAAGCATGGTTTAATTGCTAGCTCCTTTTATTGGGATAAATTAAAAAAAATCAATTTGTTAAGTATATCTAATCTTTCTAAACATATATTGCCTTCTATTAATATCAAAAAGAGAATTGTTTTAAAAGATTACAAGGAAAAAAATTTACGAAAAATATTAAATTTTGGACACACTTTTGGACATGCAATTGAATCTTATTTCCTTGAGCATAAAGATAAAAAACGTTTACTTCACGGCGAAGCAATATCCATAGGTATGATATTGGAAGCTTATATTTCAACTCAAGTCTGCGGATTTCCTTACGACAAGGCGTTGGATATTAAAAATACGTTTAATAAATACTTCCCAAAAGTGATGTTTAAATCTAAAGAAAAACATTCTATCATATCACTCTTAAGCCATGATAAAAAAAATGATCGCGGGAAAATAAATTTTGTATTATTGGAAGATATTAGTAAACCTGTTATTGATGCAAATGTTGACGAAAAATTATTGAATAACGCTTTTAGCTTCTATGAAAGCTAAGTTCAAGCTGAATTTCTGCTCGCATTTATGTTTCCAAAAAGAGATCTAGTTACCATTGCCTCTAGATCTTTTATTTTTTTTGTGTTAGAACTAGTTTGTTTTCTTAAAGTTTGTAGTTCCATTAAAGCATATTGCTGAATTGTTAAAAGAGGTTGAACAATTTCCTCTCTTGCCTTAATGGATGCTCTCCCAGCAGCCTCATTTTCCATTAAAGATTCGAATCCACTTATTTTTAAAAGAACTTCTTTTGTAAGTTTATATTCTTTAAAAATTAGACTCCAAAATTCACCGAATACTTTATCATCTTTCATGTATGTAGTCAATTTAAAAAATGACTTTGAGAGGCTCATCATACTATTGAAGATGAGAGTTCGAAAAAACTTAGAACTTTTAAATAGTTTTTTTAATTCATCTAATTTCCCTTCGTCAATGATGGTATTTAGTGAAATTCCTAGACCAAAAAAACCTGGAACATTTTGTTTTAGTTGGCTCCAACTTCCTACAAATGGTATTGCTCTTAAGTCTTCAAATTTAAAAGTATCTGACTTACCTCGTTTTGAAGGTCTACTACCTATATTTGCTTTGGCATAATAAGGTAATGTGGACATGTGCTGTAGATAAGGCACAAATGAAGGGTGAGCCTTAAAATCTTTATAAGCTTTGTAGCTTATTTTTGCTATACTATCCATTAATTTACGGTCATCATCTGTCAAATTATTTTTTCCTGGATTCAAAATTTGATTCTCAATCCCAGAACTCAAAAGCTGCTCTAAATTAAATTGTGAAGAATCCAAAGTACCAAAATTTGAACTTATTGTTTGCCCTTGTATTGTTATCTGAATATCATCACTTTGAATTGTATCTCCCATTGAGGCATAAAATTCGTGAGTGTTTCCACCTCCTCTGGCTGGTGGACCTCCCCTACCATCGAAAAAAGCAACTCTAACACCAAATTCGTTGGAAAGGTTACTAAGTGATTCTTTTGCAAGATAGATACTCCAATTCGCCATAAAATATCCCCCATCTTTAGTACCATCAGAAAAACCCAACATAATGGTTTGTTTCATGCCTCTAGTCTTCAAATGATTTAAATAAATTGGATTATTAAATAAAGATCTCATTACTTTGCTTGCATTTTCTAAATCTGGAATAGTTTCAAATAATGGAATAAAATCTACTTTTGGCGTACTCCAGTTACTTAAGCGGCACATAGCAAATAATTCAAGTATATTTTCTAAAGTTTGACAATTGCTAATTATGTATCTATTGCATCCTCTTTCGCCATTTTTAGTTTGTATTTTCTGCATACTTCGGATACTCTCCAAAGTTTGGTATGTTAATTCATCTTTAAATATTTTTGGTGGTACATCGCCACTCATTTCGATAAGATATTTACAACGGTCTTCTGTGCTTAAACTCAAATAATTTTCAGGTAAGTTTTTAGTATATTTTAAAATATTGGGGTGTGAAACAATTTTATTAAAAACTTTGTGATGGATTCGTGAGTCTTGTCGAATATCTAAACTGGCAAAGTGAAGACCGAAAAGGCGCACTTTGTGAATTAAATCTAAAACATCATTTTTGTAGAGGCCATCATGATCATTTACCAAAGAATCAAAAACTATTTTTAACTCAGAATTAATAAATTCAATAGAAAAATGTTTATTCCGCTCTGGATAAAAAAGT
>CEOK01064942.1_pt1 | contig 10921 bp, 8 predicted proteins | sample 427001 | NCBI WGS metagenome assembly CEOK01 (sample SAMEA2591108, study PRJEB7988) | marine metagenome | isolation source: saline water (ENVO:00002010), including | reverse complement strand
TTTATGGTATTGAACGTATAAAATAATAAGGTAGAGACAAATAATTACCATTCCGATAATGCCAAATTCACAAAGTAGATTAATGATACTTGAGGGAATTGTTTCATAATATTGATTGAGTAGAGAGGCATCGTTATAGAAGGGAGATAATTTTTGAAAACTATTGATTCCCCATCCAAACAGGGGGCTATCCGCTATCATTTCTAAGCCCGACTTTTTGAGGTTTTCTGTAACTGGATTGTGTGTGATTATTTGAGTGAAAGAGTGACATCCTTTAACTGCACTACCAATGCCAAGAGCCAAAATATAAGGGCCAATTAATTTCAAAACAGGTTCTTTCTGCTTTTTTAAGTATCGATAGGTGAGAAAGCAAATATGCACAAAGGCAAAAGATAGAAAAAGAGAAGAAACGCTTTGTTCGATAAGCAAGGTTGTTGATGCAAGTGCCGTGCAAAGTGCTAAATAAAAAGGAGCATTGGTTTTGGTAAATTCTCGGTCATCTTTTTTACATTCAATTATTGAAACAGCATAACTCGCATATATCCAAATTATGGCAAAAGCTGCCCAATCACCATCATAGGGAAAATAAAAAAAGTAATTAGTGAGCTCAGTGCCACTACTGAATAGAGGCTTAGCCAAATCAGAAGCTTTGAAGATGGTACCTATTAAAAACATAAAAGAGATACTGGTGCAGCACCAAGATAAGAATTTATGTAAAAAATAAAATGATTTTGGAATGAGTAATAACTGGGTACTTAGAGTGAATAGACTTACAGTGGATAAAAATAATATCCAATTATCTTTAAATGTGACATTTGTGCTGAATATATTTTCGGGTTTTTTCAGCTCTAAATAGGAGAAACCATCAATGGAAATTGATTCCATACAGTTTCCAAGTGCGGATAGAAAATAAATTACCAGTAGAAAAATTGCAGGCAGATTGTAGCAGAGTAATTTTGTCCATAGTCTATCAATAATGAATGGGTGAACAGTCTCATGAATTTTGATATTAATCAGCGAACTAGTGCCCATAATCAAGACAAAGCAAGAAGTCCAAATAGAGCGATTATCTAGATTCCAAGTAAGAGTAATGAATAAGACAAACAGAGCAATGAAGTTTAATTTTTCAGAGGCGGTGAAATTGTCTCTGAGAGCTATATCCCGAATATTTAATATTAATTTACGGTCTGTTTTCATAATCTCTTAATCGCTTATATGCAGATCGCATCTGCAATATTTTGAGCAATTTCCTTGTTTAGTAAATATTCGATTATGGCTAGAGCAAATGGGACTGCAGTTCCTGCTCCTTTTGAAGTAATAATATGCTTATCTCTTACCGTAGCTTCAGGATGAAGTGCTGGAAATTCTGCTTGAACCGAAGGATGGCAAGTCATGGCAAATGTTTGGTTGAGTCCCTGATCTAATAATAACAGTGGTGCTGCACATATACAGGCAATGCATTTTTCTAGTTTATGGAATTCACGAATCTTTTTTTGGATCATGCTATGATCACGGATCTTGAAGATTCCAGGTCCACCTGGTATGACTAAAGCATCATAAATAGCGTGTTCGTGGTCGCTTAACAGGCTATCGGCTTTTATTTGAATACCACCTTTACTTTGTACTTCGAGATCATTGCTTGTGGATGCTATATGAACAATTAAGCCGGCCCTTCGTAATATATCAATAGGTGTTACCGCTTCAATTTCCTCAAAATCAGGATGCAGTATAATTAATACTTCTTTTTTCATGAATAGGCTTACTTATTCTTGGATTCTGCATAAATTGAAACATTAGGTTCTACTTCACCAAGGTGTTCTTTAGCTCGTTTAAGTGCTCTAGCTGTTGAAAGTGTAGGATTCGAGGTATCATAATGAAAAATATTTCGGTGTTCTATATATTGGGCGACTCCTGACTTGATAAGAATGTTTAAAAGGTCCTTCTTGACTTCACTTACGATTAAATAGCGTCCAAGTTTATTCATATGCCTAACTAATTCTTCAAGAGCCATGACACTGGAGGCATCCATATTATATGCATTTCGCATTTTTAAAATGACGATTTTAAGTTGTGGGTCTTCGTAAATGCGCCGCATTTGTTCTTGAAATAAATCCGCTGCACCAAAAAATAATTCCCCCTCAACGTGAACAATCGAAACTTCTGGTATATTTCTATTGGAATTTTCGGATTCTAATAAGTCACCTTCTTGATTGAAGGAATATTCTTTTAATTCTGGCTTAGCGACCTTTTTTAAGAATAGCAGAATAGAGACACCAACTCCAAAATATATAGCACTATCTAGAGAGATGTAGAGTCCAGAGACAAGAGTGGCTAAGAAAACAACGGCATCTGAGCCAGTTGTTTGAGTGACAATTCGGATGGCGTGCCTATTCAATAATGACAAGCCTACAATGACGACTAAAACCGACAAAGCACAGACAGGAATATATTGAGTGAGAGACCCAACTGCGAATATTCCGATCAAAATAATAATACCAGAAAACAGATTAGAAAATACAGTTTTACTACCACTTTCATAATTTAAGCTGGATCGGGTTAGGGAACCAGAAGCGGGCATTCCTGCAAAAAGCGAACATGCGATATTAGTCATACCAATAGAATACATGGCTTGATCATTATTTAAGCGCACCCCTTTTTTAATGGCCAATGATTTACCAATAGAAATGCCTTCAAGAATACAAAGTAGTGCAATGGCGATTGCCGTACTGGTGAGTAATTTGATGGAAGCAAAGCTTACTTGAGGAAGTGAAAAAGATAAAAAAGATTGATCGATGGGAGGGAGAAAAAGTATTTCAAATTGCTTGCCATCAATAAAAAAAGTGAGAGCGGATATGGCAATTAGGACAATTGCTATGTTGGGTAATTTTCGAAACTTAAAGTTTAGCAAAGCATAGAGTAAGACAGTGGCTAGGCTGATGACTAAAGTCGGAAAATGTGTGAAGGGTATATTTTGAAAGATCCCTCCCACCAAAGTAAAAAAACTATCTTTATGTATGCTCGTGAGATTGAGTTGAAGAATATTGGGTATTTGATTGAGGATAATGAACAGCGCAGCGGCTGTAATATAACCAGTTATCACTGAGCGAGAGACATATTTGATTAAATCAGCCGTTCGGAAATAAGATCCAATTACGATGAATATTCCAGTAAGGAAAACTAAAATGCTAATATATGGGAGTTTATCCTCTTCAGGAAGCCCTAAGCTAGCAAAAGTAGTGAAGAGCATTACAGCTGTGGCGTTGGTAGGACCAAATGTAATGAGATTTGATTTAGCAAAGAAAACACAGGATATAGATGCTATTGCAGAACCAATGATTCCATAATGAATAGGCAGGCCTGCGATCAGTGCGTATGCCATGCCTTGAGGAAAGGCGAGTAAGGCAACATTAATGGCGCTTTTTAAATCATCTTGGAGAAATTTTAATCGGTATTCTTGGATCGATTTTGTGAGTGGCAAGAATTCTAAGGCATGAGTCCTGTGTGCGGACTTAACTATGTTTTTTAAAAGCTGTAGTAAATGAGTCACCGAAAACTTAGTTATTTGGATATAAGGTCTCCATTACTGTTTTATGTAATGGTGCTTTTGCGGCAATGATACTTCTTTGCTCAAAAGCATCTTCTCCATTCCACCCAGTGTAAGTAAATCCAGCCCCCTCAAGACAAGGTAAAATAGCGGCACAATCCCAAATTTCCATCATTGGGTCGCACATAATATCGGTGAAACCTGAACAGAGTAAGATATAGCCTCCAGCATCACCCCAGGAACGATATAAGGCTGTTTTTGGGGGCAAATCATCCCACTTGGCATTATTTTGCCATAAAGTTTTTCGAATAGGATCGGTCGTGCAAAGAGTTGCTTGTTCAATGGGGCGGGCGGCGCGTCCGTTGACAGGAACTCCATTAAGTGTGGTGGTTTGGCAATCTCCAATGAGTAATTGCTTGAGAATCGGTTGATTAATTGCACCGAGCACCGGTCGTCCGTTATGGAGAAGGGCAATTAAAGTTGCAAATAGTGGCACCCCTGAAATGAAGGATTTTGTTCCATCAATAGGGTCTAAGACCCAAACAAATTCATTGTTTTCATTTTCGGCTCCATACTCTTCTCCAATAATACCGTGGTCAGGGAATTCTGCATTGATGAGTTCACGGATCTTTTTTTCTGCATTTTTATCAGCAAGGGTCACTGGTGTGTTGTCCGATTTGTGTTCTACGTCCACATTGACGCCATAATGAGGAATAATTTCTTCAGTGGCTACGTCACACAAACGTGTAATAAATTTTTTGAATAGTTGATTTTGCTCCGGATTAAGTGCACACATGATGAATTGAAAACTTTAAATTTCAGATTGATGAACATTATCCAAGTTGCAATCGTTTAGTCGGAAATTATCTTAAGATTTTTTATATACACTAATGGATCAAATTATTCATATAATTGACTTTGAAGGAAGTGCTAAGACAGGGGTTTTGGAATGGGGTATCGTTTCAATACAAGGGAACACTCTATTAGAGGCAAAGACACGTTTGTGCGGAACAGAAAGTACAATTGATGCGGTTGAAAGGCAGCAACATGGGATCACTTCAGAGCTTGTAGTTGAATGTCCGAATTTTGAGCAAGATTTTGATCTATTTGCTAAGTTACGAAAATCAGGACCCCTTTGTGCTCATAATGCCTCAGTAGAGGATCGTTTCCTCAAAAATACATGGTCCTACACTCGTCAATCACCTGATTTTGCGAGTCCTAAGAAGAATCAATTACTCGCAAGTTGGGGTCCATGGTTGGATACACTGCCAATTTATCGTCGCTTATATCCAGATTTAGATAGCTACCAATTAAATACTTTGATTCGTTTGTTTGGCTTAGAGGATAAATTGACTCAGTTAGCTCGCTTACATTGCCCTAAGGAACGCATTCGCTACCATTGTGCATTATACGATGCCCTTGCAAGTGCATTACTTTTACAGAGACTCTTCTCACTTGAGGAATTAAACGATCTTTCTTTATATCAGTTATTTACATTAAGCGCGAGTTCGGCTTCAGTATTTAATCAAAGAAGGCAGCAAGAATTATTTTAATAGAGTCAGCTATATTTTGAAAAATAAGAGACAGAAGATAGTATTTTTTGGTTCAGACTCGATTTGTTTACCATCTCTTGAATGGTTATTCTTAAAAGGTGAGGAACAATGGGAATTATTAGCGGTAGTTTCCCAACCCGATCGAAAGCAAGGAAGAGGACAAAAGCTTAAATCAAATCCAGTTGCTGAGTATGCTAAAGATAAAGGAATTCAATTACTTCAACCCGATAAACCAGGTGAGGGTTTGGTACAATTTTTTGAAGATCATAAGGTAGATATCTCTTTTGTTATGGCTTATGGGCATTTTTTGGGGCGAGGAATTCGTAAGGCATCTAGACTAGGGATGGTTAATTTTCATGGGTCTATTTTACCTAAATATAGAGGTGCTTCTCCTGTAGAAACAGCTATTGCATCTGGTGAAAAAGAAACAGGAGTTTCGTTAATGCAAATTGATCGAGAAATGGATGCAGGTGCAGTTGCCGATATCGAACGAATCGCAATTGAAAAAGAGGATTGTGCTTCAAGTGTCCGAAAAAAAATTGGTCAAGCAACCATTCCAATATTGGAGCGTTCTATGACTAGCTTATTAAAAAGTGAACTGGAATTCAAACCGCAGGATGAAACACTTAAGAGTCACTGTCGTAAGTTGACCAAAGAAGATGGTTTGATCGATTTTGGATTGAGTGCACAGGGAATTCACAATCGGTGGCGTGCATTTAAGACTTGGCCAAACAGCTTTTGTTTTCATGGGGAAACCCGAATAAAAGTGGGACAATTAGAAATCTGCGAACATTCTTTGGCAGGACATGAATTGAGTCTTCCTAGTGGTTCGGTCATTCTTGAAAAAGACAGTCTCAAGGTAGTTACTTCAAATGGATTAATTAGAATATTAGAGCTACAAAAAGCGGGTGGAAAAATGTTAGCAGTCCCTGATTTTTTGAGAGGCTATACAATAAAAGATGGCGATTTATTAAAAGGCCAGAAGAGCATTCCGCTTTTGTTGTGACTTAATCTAAATGACAGTCCTCATCCATTGCATTTTTTTTGCGAAAGAAAACGGATTTACACAAGACCGCATTGAGGAAATAGGCTAATAAAAGACTCGCAGAAATATGATTCCAAATACTTAAATGTGCATGGTGTTCTTTGAAGTCGCTCATTTTAATATCTAATAATAAATTTGTCAAAAAGCCTGCACTCCAAGCGATTACTACAAGTGTTACAATGTAAATGATGGTAGCTTGTTTTCCTATGATTTTTAAGGTCGCTAAAATGGTGGCTGAATTAGTAGCAGGGCCAACGATGAGAAATACAAGAACTGCGCCTGGTGAAATACCCGCGCTTAGGAAGGCAAAAGCTAAAGGCAGAGACTCAACTGCACATACATAGAGTGGTAGGCTGATCAAAGTAATTCCAATAAAGGCGACTAAGCCTGAACTAAAAGTTCCGGTGAAGAAATCAGCTGGTAAAAAGTTGTTTATAAGTCCCGCAATAAATATTCCAATGAGAAGTGGCTTATATAAATCAAGTGGTAACTCTACAAAAAAGTAGCGAAGCGAAGCAGAGATTGATTTGTTACTTGTCGGTGCATGATGCGATTCATGATTTTCTAAATCCGGTACCGAAGCTTCGTTGTTTTTACAAAAAATATCGACTAATATGCCAGAGACGAGCCCGCAAAGCAAAGCGACAAACAGCTTAATCACAGTAAATGCACCGCCAAATAAGCCATAAGTTGCCAAAATACTATCAACTCCTGTCTGAGGAGTAGAGCTTAGAAATGATATGGTAGCACCACGACTGGCACCAATTTTTCTTATCGAAGAAGCAACTGGAATCACTGAGCAGGAGCACAGTGGTAGTGGGATTCCTAAAATAGCGGCTTTAAAAACTGACGAAATGCTGGACTTTCCTAATTGATTGATAATGAGCTTAGGAGGGATACAGTAATGCAACAACCCAGCAATTGAAAAACCAATCAGTAAATAAGGTGCAAATTCAGCTAATATATTCCAAGATGTTTTCGCTAATTCTATTAACATGATACCTTAAATTCTAATCAACGAATCCAGTTTTAGCTTTGTGGTATTTGATTGTTACAACTGACAGCTAAGACCGGTATTTTTGTTTTTACCCATACTTCATTCTCTTTGAAGATTTTAGCACTGACCGATTCAAGTGTTTCGCCCATTGATTTGACTGGAAAACGGCTCCCTTTAGGGGAGGCATTATAGGTGTAGGCAGATTGATGGATTTTATCAATTACGGCTTGTGGATTTGCCTCTTCTGGGATTTGCAGAACCCAACTAGCAAAATCTTTATCGACTAACACGCCATCATTATCTGCAATCAAAGTAATGAATTGTTTTTTGACTAGGGGTGGGCGTGCTTCTTTTTCAGCTTGTTCGATCTGAAGCTCCGTAGCTATATCGTTCAAGATATCGTTAATTTTTTGAATATCGCTTTCGTTTCGATGTAAAATGTGTTTCAGTTTTTCAACGTCTATTTTAGCCATTAGAGAAATTTTTTATTAAATTTGATGGGTTTAGCTTTGTCTATTGTTGAACTAATATCGTCCTTACTATTAATGAAAGCTATGTTATTGGTTTTGGAATGCCAACTCCATTTTTCACCAATAACATAATACTTAATAGGCTTATTTGGATTCTGAACTTTTGCCGCTACTGTATCTGAAATTTTTGTGATGACTTGACTCGTTATTGAGGTTTTTGAATTAACCTTAGCAATAACCAATATTGTTTCCTCATCTTCATAAAGATCAGAAATTTGAATGGTCCAAGCTGGATTGGGCACTTCTAACTCTATGCCTATGTCCGTTAGTATTCGATTATCTTCATAGAACGTTCCTGAAGTAACGGTTACAATAGAATCAGGATTAAAATATTTTTCGATGATATTATTCACTTGGTTTTTGGAAACCATATTTAATAATTTTGGATAGATATCTATGTAAAAAGGAGAAAACCCTCTAAGCATAAAACTATGGATTTGCCTAGCAACTGTACTTGTTTGGGATAAGCCAACAAGGTATTTCCCCTTGATCGTTTCTACAGCTTGAACGACTTCTTCTTCAGTAACTCCCAGTTGATTCCAATTGTATATTACTTTTTTAGTTGCTTCAATTCCTTGCTCTAAGAGTTCAGGAGAGAAGCTAGCTTCTAAGGCCCAATTACCTGTATCAAAAATATCTCCTTCATGAAATGAATGAATGCTGTAGGTAAGTCCTTGTTCTTGGCGAATAGATTTCATTAAACGAGAATTAAAACTTCCGCCTAAAATATAATTAGCAACACTGAAAGAAACATAATCAGGGTTGTCTCTTTTAAGAAAAGTTCGAGCACCCATATAGACTGAAATGCTTGTTTTATCAGGAATGAAATAATCAATTCTTTCCGGACCCGCTACAGTTGATTCAGAGTGTTTTAGAGCATCATCTTCCTTAGAATTCCAAATACTAAAATAATTTCTTACACTTCGCTGTATTAGAGATGAATTAATATCCCCAGCAAAAACAATCTTCATTTGTTTGTTACCGTAATGCTTCTTGTGAAATGCTTTTAAATCTTCAACAGTGACTGCTTCTAAGCTTTCTTGAAGTTCCGCTAAACTATGTTGATAATTAGGATGATCTTTAGGGTATAAACTTTGAGATAGAAGAGTATCTGCCTTAAATTCGGTACTTGTTTCTAAGTCTAAAAAATAAGCATGGTATTGTGTCTTTAAGTTATTAAATACTTCTTTGTCGAATCTGGGGTTTTTTAAGAGATCCGCTAAAATCTTCATAAAGGCTTCCGTGTCCTTTTTTAAGAATTTACCGCTAAATGTCAGTGCATTACTTTTTGAATCGAATTGGATCTTTATGCCGAGCGAATTAAGCAACTTTGTTATTTCGAAGCGATCCAAGCTTAGTGTCCCCTTATCTAGCATACTCGCTGTTAGATCGGCAATGATAGGGTTGCCTTCTAAGGATTTTTGGTCACCTGCTGAAATACTTCCTGAAAAGGATACGACTTGATCTATCGGAATGTCAACGGTGACTAAATGGATTTTAGAAATATAAACTTCTTTTATATTGGGAGTGAAATTAATTTCTGACTTATATTCATTTTCCCAAACATCAAGTTTTTCATAGGGTTCTTTGAAATAATAGGGAGCGGTCAAGTTTTCCGGCCTTGAGTTCTGTCCTAGGTGTGTAGAGGTAGGGATAAACCAACCAATAGTTTGTTGCTCTTTTTTTAAGTAAGTGAGGGCAACTCGATTTAAATCTTCTGAAGTCGTTTGATCTATTGATTTTGAAAAATTTATATAGTCTTTCCAATCACCTATAGCTATTCCATCATTAATTAAGTCAGCTATTTGAAATGATCCGTCTTTGGAATAAATAAGATTCGTTAAATAAACTGATTTTGCCTGTGCGAGCTCTTCATCGCTCACACCGTTTTCTGCGATTTTTTCAATTTCATCAGATAGAATTTTCTGTATCTGCTCGTGGGTCGTTTCTGCGGTTAATGTTGCCCCAAAGAAAATTAAGCCCGGATCTTTTAAGCGTCTAGGGAATACGTAAGACGCACTGGCCAAACCTTTATCATCAAGGGCTTTGTAAAGTCGTCCAATTTTATCGGCTCCTAAGATTTCACATAGTAAAAGTAGAGCTGGCCAGTCGTCATTTGTTCCTTCAGGTGCTTTATTGGCAATCATGACTGCCCCAACTTGTCCGCTGCGATGCGCTTCAACAAAACGAGATTCTTTTTGTTCGGGCTCCACAATTTCAACGGATGGAATTGAATGTGGTGATCTAGGAATGGCTCCAAAATAATGCTTTATCGCTTCAAGCGTACTTGCTTTGTCAAAGCCACCTATGACTGTTAAGACCGCGTTGTTTGGCCAGTAGTAGGTGTCGTAAAAGGCTTGCAGCTTTTCAACGGTAATGGATTCGATATCTCTTTTCCACCCAATGATTGGGTGATGGTAGGGATGCTTTTCGTAAGCAGAGGAAAAAATCTTTTTTTGTAGAGTAGCATATGGATTATTTTCTCTTCGTTCATATTCATTTCGCACAACAACCATCTCTGAAGCCAAGGATTTTTCGTCCAATTGTAAGTTGCGCATACGATCGGCTTCCAATTGAATTGCTAGTGGTACGTGCTTTTTTCCTAAAGTCGCATAATAATTTGTGCGATCAAACGATGTGGTTGCATTAGAGCGTGCGCCAATATGCTCCATTTGATTTGAATAATCTAAATCCGAATCAAGTGGGAAGTTTTTTGTACCCTTAAACATCATGTGCTCTAGAATATGAGTTGCTCCAGTCACTCCATCTTTTTCGTTCCGAGAGCCCACGTTGTAAGTAAGCATTACTGTGGCGACTGGCATACTTGGATTATGATGGAGTAAAACTTTTAAGCCATTGTTCTCTAATTCGTATTCTTCGATTGCTTCGTATTTTTGAATGAATTGTAAGCTTGTATTATTGTTTAGTTTGTCCGCAAAAGTCATAAAATAAAATCCGTAAAGAAGCGTTAATATATAAAAAATTCGGTACATTTTAGAAGAGTTTGTCTTGCGTATACGCTTAGTCGTAAAATAGATTAATGGTACACTGATAATTACTACACTATATTAAATTTTTGACATCCTAAATATATGCCAACGGAAAATTTGTTTAATTTGCTTTCAATTAGGTTGTAAATAATAAGTATCGCTCAAATGAAAAATTTATAACTAATTTTCAGAATGATAGCCTTACATAGATTTATTGTAAATTTTACTAATATCAAGCTTCGAATAGAAAGAGCCTGTCAGG
>CEOK01029792.1_pt1 | contig 10933 bp, 9 predicted proteins | sample 427001 | NCBI WGS metagenome assembly CEOK01 (sample SAMEA2591108, study PRJEB7988) | marine metagenome | isolation source: saline water (ENVO:00002010), including | reverse complement strand
CTATCTTTCAACAAATCGCTAAGAATTTGCATTGATCCATGAAGATGCCATAGACCTCTAGGAGATTGAGCCATTTGAAGAACAGTTGCACCGTATAAAGCTGCCGTTCTACTTGCTGGCTCTTGAGAGTAAAGTTTTAATTGAAGGTCTAAAAAACTTCGTAGACGTTTATCTTTATGACAACCAGTTATTGTAAGCAAGTCTGCAATAGTCAACTTACTCAAAAAACCAGTTAAAAGATTTGAAGGACGTATGGCTCTAATTAATTGACTTAAATCCCAAAAATTTCTTACCGGAAGTATTGGATCTCTTTCGACAAATTCCCAGTTACTTTCGTGAATTTTAGAACATAATGACCAGAAGATTTCACTACCAGGAAACTGTTCTTGTCTTTCTTTCTGCCATCTCAATGGATCATGCCAAAGATTGATTGGCCTACTCCCATCACCGAGAGTAACTGAACATCCAGGATCTAAAATTTTCGCATCAGGCAACGGAATATCTAAATAATTAAATAAACGATGATGAATTCCTCCCCTCTCAAGGCCTGCAACTTGGGTGGCCCCAACATCAAAGGTATAAGAACCTCTTTTAAAAGTTCCTGCACATCCACCTAATTGACTATGGGCTTCGACCAAAGTTACCTGATAACCCTCTTTAGAAAGAAGAGCAGCACCTGTTAAGCCAGCTATCCCTCCCCCAACAACAATGATAGATTCTTCAGACATAAAAAATTATCAAGCGAGAATACAGTGAATGGAGGAATTAATCCAAAAGGCTCTTTCAAGTTCAAATAAAGTAAGCAACAACTCACTAATAGAAAAAATAATTCCCGTAGGCGGAGGTTGTATCCACAAAGCTTGGTCCATTCATTTCCAAAACGGTAAGAGGGTTTTTGCTAAATCAAATTACATTGACAATATTAATATGTTTAAGTTTGAACGTGAGTGTCTTTCAGTTCTAAAAAGATTTGCAAATGAATCTTATATTTGCGTTCCTGAAACACTTGATCTAATAAGTTATCAAAATATATCTATACTTTTTTTAGAATGGATAGATCTCAAACAATGCCAACAAAATGTACTTGGGAAAGGCTTAGCACTGCTGCATAAATCTTCGAGTGAATGGAGCAAAAAAAATTTCGGATGGGAAGAAGAAGGTTTTATAGGTTCTAGCACCCAAGCCAGAGGGTGGAAAAGTAACTGGGGAGAATTCTTTGTAAATTATCGTCTTAGGCCACAACTTTTACAAGCAAAAGCATGGGGGGTGAGAGTTGAGGATTATGAGGATGTTTTAATATATTTAAGCTCATATCTAAATGATCATCAGCCAAAGATCTCATTAGTTCATGGAGATCTTTGGTCCGGTAATTGTGGAAGTACTAAAAATGGCTTAGGAAGTCTTTATGATCCTTCCTGCTACTGGGCTGACAGAGAAGTAGATATCTCAATGACTAAATTATTTGGTGGTTTTAATAGAGAATTTTATAAAGGATACGAAGAGATTTGGCCACTAAATAAATATTCAAAACATAGAACTGATATTTATAATCTTTACCATTTGCTTAATCACGCAAATATATTTGGTGGATCCTACAAAGAAAATTCGCTGAAAATACTAAAAGATCTGAGATCTCGTGTGTAACGAAAGCTCAGATCTTTTGTTCTCTCTATTATTAATTTATCCTAAGTACTCTTTCTTAAGATTTTGAACTTTGTCAAATACAGCAGTTCTTTTTTCACTTGTTGTTAAGTTCTGCCAACTCCATTGGCCTAAAACAACAATTCCAAGAAGTTCTAGCAAACCAGGAAGAATTGGGAAAAAATTAACTGTATCGATAACAACCTTGATCAAAACTTGAGCTAAAACAACAACGGCAATAATCCCTGCTGCCTTACCATACTTACCCATTTGAGTCCAATCAATTTTGCTCAAAGATTCATTAACTTTTCCCATTACATCACTGTAACGTTCTGAAAAATTAACACCTTCTGTTTTCCCTGCCTTTGATTCATCTTTAGAATCAGGATTTACATCAGACATGAACACAAGCTACTAAGCAATTATGGACTGAGCGTATCGAATTAATTTAAAAAATGCCATAGGCTGAATAGAGATAAGTCCGAACCAAAATAGAGAGGATGCCGAATCAAATCATTTTTTCTCATGAAAATTCCAAAATATATTGAATTCCATAACCGAACGAATTCTGTTCTCTCTAGATTTTTAAAGGCGGCAGAGCCAGAGGAAGGCTGCTGTATTCTAATCGGCAAAACAAACAGCTCAACTAAAGCTCACAAAAGAAATATTTGGGAGGTAACTCACGTATGGAATTGTCAAAACATTTGGGGTGAAGAAGAATCGAGATTAATTAATCAAAATATAGAAGCGGTTTCTAACCAAAAAAATATGCAATTATCCAAAAAAAATTGCTTCGAAATAGACGCTAAAGATCAAATTGCATCTCACAAATGGGCAAGAGAGAATGATCTTGAAGTTTTATGTTGTGCTCACTCACATCCTTTAAATGAAAACAGACCCTCAGAAATGGATCTACTATTCCACCAATCTCCTGGTCTTATGGTTATTTCAAATAAAGATGGAGATTTAAAAGCATGGTGGATTAAAAATAAATTAAAATTCCATAGCGTGAAAATTGAAGTTTTTTCTTTAACGTAAACAAATCAGCGAAGGTTTGATTAATGGAGCAAAGCCAGAATGAAGCAAATTTAAGTTCTGAAGAAATTGCCAGGTATGCAAGACATATAAGTCTCCCAGAGATAGGTATCAAAGGCCAAGAAAAATTGAAGACAAGCTCAGTTGCTTGCATTGGGACAGGAGGGCTAGGATCTCCATTTTTAATTTATCTTGCAGCAGCTGGAATTGGACGTATCGGAATAATTGATTTTGATGTCGTTGAATACTCAAATTTACAAAGACAAATCATTCATACAACAGATTCGATAGGTCTATCAAAAACAGATTCGGCCAAACAACATATACGTAAAATAAATCCTTCTTGTCGAGTTGATTTATTCAATCAAAAGCTAACAAGTAGTAATGCTTTGGAAATACTTAAAGCTTATGATGTGATATGTGATTGTTCAGACAATTTCCCAACGCGTTACCTGATTAATGATGCTTGTCTAATACTTAACAAACCTAATATATATGGTTCAATCGCAAGATTCGAAGGACAAGTAAGTGTATTTAATTTGAAGGAAGATAGCCCTAACTATAGAGACCTTATCCCCACACCCCCTCCACAAGAATTAATTCCATCTTGCTCTGAAGCAGGAGTGATGGGAATTCTTCCAGGAATTATTGGTACAATTCAAGCAGCAGAAGCTATAAAGATAATAACAAATATTGGTTATCCACTTAACGGTAGGATACTCATTTTTAATGCATTAAAAATGCAATTTAAAGAGCTAAATTTGAAATCCAATCCTGAAAATAAAAATATCCATAAATTAATAGATTATAAAAGTTTCTGTTCAGAAGTTAAAGTTAAAGATGAAGTAGAATCTGATATAGAAAGTATTTCAATTAAAGAATTAAAAGTACTTCTTAGCCAATCTTCAAAAGAAATGTTATTAATCGATGTTCGCAACCAAAATGAATATAATCAATCTTCAATTACAGGTTCATTTCTCATACCTCTTAGCTCTATTGAAAGTGGTAAAGCCATTGATGAAATTAAAATCCTTACCGCAAAAAAAAATCTTTATGTATTTTGTAAAAGTGGAAAAAGATCATTGCTTGCATTAAAGCATTTAAACAAATTTGGAATTAGAGGTATTAATATTCTTGGAGGTATTGATGCGTGGAATAGCGAAAAAAATTAATTAAAACTAATAATCAACTCCCCTTTTTAAATCAACTCCTTTTTCAGCATAGTGCTTGTGACACACCATCTCAGAATGAACACTTGCTAAATCAAAATATATAGGTTGGTTTTTGCATCTTCCTGTAATAATCACCTCAGTTTCTGAAGGTTTACGAAGCAATGTTTGAACAATAGGCTCAACTGGGAGGAGTTCCAAATCAACGGTTGGATTTAACTCATCCAAAATCACAGTCTTATAAAGACCACTTGAAATAGCTGCCCTTGCAATTTCCCATGCTCTTTCAGCCTCTACATAGTCAATGGGCTTTTGCTGGCCCCTCCAAACAATCGCATCTCTACCAGATCGAAGATGGTCTACTAAATGAGGATAACTTTCTCGAAGAGCCGCAATAGCAGCATCCTCTGTGTAACCACTACCACCCTTAAGCCATTGCAAAATCAAAACACGATGACTTTTGTCCTGACTTATTCCTCTACCGATAGCTTGTAAAGCTTTACCCAACGCACTGGTTGATTTGCCTTTTCCTTCACCGGTATATATTTCAATCCCACCAACATTATTTTCAAAAAGAATTTCATCGTTACTAATCTCAGGTCGTCTGTGAGCTCTCATCTCAGAATGCAGTTCAGCAACTTTAATCAGAGGATTTGGTGCAGCTCTTCCCGTAACGATAATTTCCATACCGTTTGGTCTTGACTGAAGTGTTTTAACAACTTCTTCAACAGGCAATAATCCTAAATCCAAAACAGGATTCAATTCATCGAGGACAACAACTGAATACAAGGCACTAGCGATTGCCCCCTTGGCTATATCCCAACCTCTTTGAGCTTCCTGATAATCAAATTTGGTAGATTGATCGGCGCTAAAAAATTCTCCCCTGCCAGTCCTAACTTGATCAATCAAGTGAGGGAAGCCTTGCTGCAAAGCATCTATTGCGGCATCTTCGTCATACGAGCGACCAGGTCCTTTCAAGAATCTAAGAAGTAATACCCTTGTTTGTCTTTTCTCACATATGCCTAGACCTATGGTCCTCAGAACGACCCCCAAGGCTGCCTGGCTCTTCCCTTTACCCTCTCCGTCATAAACATGTAATTGTCCTTGACTACGTTCCAAGCTTTCCGATGCTGTCGTAATCCCTATACCGTTTGAAACCACAATCGATAATTCTGCTTCTTATGTATGCAACCTAACTTCTTATCCAATAGACGTCATAGAATATGCAAAATACATACACAGATGAAGGAGACTAAGAGTCTCAATTTAATCAAATTAATGATTTTTTTAAAAAGTGTTTTTTAGTCAACTTGAATCTTTAACTGACTCAGAACTGAAGCAATTAAAATTGTTAAGGGAGTTTATCAAAGACATAAATTATGTATGTGTTGCTTTTTCTGGAGGCGTTGATAGTTCTTTAGTAGCGACAATAGCCCATGAGCAACTAGGTTCAAAAGCCTTCGCCGTTACTGGTGTCTCTCCTTCTTTAGCTCCATATTTGCTTAAGCAAGCGCGTCTTCAAGCAGACTGGATTGGGATTCATCATGAAGAATGCCAAACAAATGAAATCAACCAACCAAATTACTTTAAAAATCCTGACAATAGATGTTTTGCATGCAAACAAGAATTACATACACATTTAACTGAAATTTCAAAAAAATTCCATGATGCTCAAGTCCTTGATGGAGTGAATTATGACGACCTTCACGACTATCGACCAGGCATTCAAGCATCAAATCAGGCAGGAGTAATATCACCTCTAGCTGAACTAGAAATAGATAAAAAATCAATTCGTTCAATTTCTAAATCATTAGGTTTACCCTGGTGGGATAAACCTGCACAACCATGTTTAGCCTCTCGTATTCCTTTTGGGGAGGAAATAAGTTCAAAAAGGCTTAAGCAGATTGCGTTAGCAGAAGAATGGCTTATTAATCAAGGTTTTTCAAAAGTACGTGTAAGAAGTCAAGGCCTATCAGCCAGAATCGAATTACCAGCAAATGAAATAAATAACTTTCTTAAAATCGTTGAAAGAAATAAATTAATTAAATATTTTTTATCTTTAGGTTTCCATTCTATAAGTCTAGATCTTGAGGGTTTGATTAGTGGAAAACTCACAAGAGATATAAAGACTAATTAAACAATAAACTCCGATGTCGAAAAGATGATTGATTTATTTTTAATCTTTCATTGTGGTCAAGGTTCACGATGCAAAGCTTGGATTCCGGAAGGGATCTCTCTTTCGATATTTTTAAAAGCAAAGTGCTGAGCCAAAAAATCTTTAAAAAGAAACTTACAAGCTTTTTCAGGCATCGTATGGTCACCACAAGTGAAAACATCAATAGCTGCATAACCAATCTCAGGCCATGTATGTATTGAAATATGAGATTCAGCCAATAAAGCTAATCCAGTTACTCCCTGAGGTTTAAAGCTATGTGTCACTAAATTCATGAGTGTTGCACCAGCAATTTTGGCCGATGATGTAATAGATGTCCTTATAAAAGCTTCATCATTAAGTCTCGCGTGATCACATTGGTAGAGTTCAAGTATGCAGTGCCTTCCAATATTCTCACTAGAATTAAATTGTATAGTATCTATATCTTTTGACTTGAAAGAGTCACCCCATCCAGGATTTGGATGCAATTCAGAAAAAAAAGGTTCCATATTATCCAAAAATCATTTCCACAATAACTGACTAATAGTTTCAACCAAAAGAATCCAATTCCATTAATTGTGAGTTTCGTACCCATTCACCCTCAAAAGATTCCAGATGTGTTGCACTGATTAAACACTGATGTTTTTGACCAACAGCCTCTAAAAGCAATAATTGACGCTTGGGATCTAGCTCAGCCAAAACATCATCTAAAAGCAATATTGGAGATTTGCCATAAACCATTTTAATTAATTCTAATTCGGCCAATTTCAAAGACAACACAATAGTTCTCTGCTGACCAGCAGAACCAAAACGTCTGGCATCTACATCATTTATTGAAAACTGTACATCATCACGATGAGGGCCGACTCTACAATTACCCGTTATCTCTTCCTCAGACCTCATTTCTAAAAGTTGACGTTTAATACTCTCCCTCCAAAGCCTTTCACTCTCTTCACCCTCTAGTTTACTACCTGGCAAATATGTAATATCTAGCTTCTCTTGACTATTACTAAGATGTTGTTGCCAGCTTGAAGCGATAGGAAGTAGACGATCTAAAATACGCCTACGTCTTCGATGAATTCTTGTACTCACTAACGCCATTTGCATATCAAAAGAATCCAATAGAATATTTTGATCCTTGCTCGATTCAAGACTCAAATTACGCCAAAGCTGACTTCTTTGCCTAAGCAATCTAGAAAATCTTCCGATCAAATCAGAATAAATAGGTTCCAGTTGCTGGACAATTCTATCCAGCCAATGTCTTCTAAGAGAAGGTTCTCCTCTAATTAATTCTAGATCAAGAGCACTAAAGCCTACGCTTCTCATTGGTCCAATCAAGTCAATTTGACGAGTTAAAAGTTTGTCATTTTTGTAGGCTTTTCTTCCACCTTTTCTATTTAGCTCTAAAGAAAGTTTTTGATCATCTTCAATCATTGCAGATAAGCAAGCCTGATCTTGATCCCAATAAATTAAATCTTGATTCCGATTCGATCGATGAGAACGTAAACTAGACAGGAGCTCTATGGATTCAAGAAGATTAGATTTACCAACTCCATTTTGACCTATGACTATCAATCTGTTTTCAGTTAACTCCAACCGAAAACCTCGATAATTTCGAAAATTATTAAGTTCTAACTGATGAAGTTGAATGTTTCTTTATGGAATTTGTATGTAAGCTAATTTTAATAAGGTCTAGTTATTTGACCTTTTTTAATAACACCCCTCGTTGGGCATGTAGCTCAGTTGGATAGAGCATCAGATTCCGGTTCTGAGAGTCGGGGGTTCGAGTCCCTCCATGCTCGTAAATTGAATTTTTCAAAGTCTGAATCCCATTGTTTTAATACCATTTGGATCCAATAAAAATCCATTGGCTTTCAATGAATCAAGAGAAATTAATGGAGCAGCAACAGAAATACTGCAGCCTGGTAACTCCCTTCTAATTATTTCAATTGCCTTAAAAACTACAATAGACATGTACTTTTCTTGTTGATCACCTGGCTCTGCAACTAAATCCCACAAATTTGCATTTAAACCTTTATCACTAGTAACACGGACAAATCCTACAAGATTCTCAGGAGTTTTTCGAATAAGAGTCAAATAAAAATCACTATTTTTCAAAGCCAATTCTAATTTTCTTGGTTGATGAGTATCTTGGTTACACCTTGATAGCAGCCTATTTATTTTACGTACGGAAATTAGTTCGCTCCGAAGTAGAAGAAAGCCCTCGGGGATTTGAGGGCATTTATTTGCTGAATTTAATCCAAGCATGTCATCCTGTGTTTCTCATTCCTGCAGCAATACCATTGATAGTCAACAATGCGCCACGCAATAATTCACTACGGCTATATGTACGAGAACTTTGAGTAGAGTCAATACTTACATCTTCACTAATTGGTGGTTGACGATTCTGATCTCTTAATCGCTTGAGAAGAGCAACTTGTAAAAATCCTAAAGGGACAATAGTCCTATTTCTCAGGTTGACAGACAACTGCAAAGCAGGGTCTGCACTCAATAGTTTTGACTTGCCAGTAATTTCTAAAATTAATTTCTTAGTCAAGCTGTATTCGCTTGAGATAATATCGAAAATTCCAGCGAAAGCATCCCGATCATCACTTCCACCCAAACTAACCACATAATGGTGGGCAACATCTAAATCAACTTTTGAAAGTGTCATCTCTACTTTAGATATCAACATTCTAAAGAATGGCCATCTCTGATTCAACATTCGCAACATCTCCATTTGGTCGGGGTCAGCCTTTAATTCAGTAGCTAAAGCCGTACCAACACCAAACCAACTTGGCAAAAGGAAACGACTTTGAGTCCAACCAAAGACCCATGGGATAGCTCGAAGACTTGATAAGTCTTTTGCACCACTCTTTCGTCGAGCAGGACGACTAGAAATTTGCAACTTACTAATCTCTTCTATTGGAGTAACTACCTGAAAAAATTGAACTAAATCTGGATTATCATGAACTAAAGCTCGGTAATGCTCCCTTGAACGAGCTGCAAGTCTGGTCATCAATTCATTCCAACTTGGCGTAGCATCCAATTTATTGGTAACCAAGCTATTTTGAATAACTGCAGTGGTTACAGTTTCTAGATTATATAAAGCTAATTCTGGAAGACTATATTTTGAAGCAAGAACTTCCCCTTGCTCTGTTATTTTTATACGTCCCTGAAGTGTACCACTAGGTTGAGCCAAAATAGCTTGATAAGCTGGTCCACCGCCTCTTCCTACAGACCCACCTCTACCATGAAAAATACGTAATGCTATTCCTTGTCTACTAGCTAGGTCTTGGAGTGCTATTTGAGCCTTATGAATTTCCCAATTACTTGAGAGAAAACCAGAATCCTTATTACTATCGGAATATCCCAGCATAAGTTCCTGAAGCGGTTGTTTTTTCTCTCCTACTCGTGGAAGTAATTCGCGATAAACATCAGCTTGTAGTAACGACTCCATTACAGAAGGAGCATGTTGTAAGTCCTCAACCGTTTCAAATAATGGAACAACGAGAAGATCAGAAGCTCCTAAAGTTGGATCAATCAAACCCGACTCTTTAGCTAAAAGAAGAACTTCTAATAAATCTGATGCCGTATGACTCATCGAAATTACATAGGAGCGACATATACGAGTACCAAATTCTTTCTGAAGCCTATGAAGCATATGAAAAACTGAGATAGTTTCTTGAGTACTTTTAGACCACTCAAAAGAAGGCGGAATAAGTGGTCTCCGAGTTCTTAATTCTTTCATCAACCATTGAACTCGACTTTCCTCGCTCATCACTCCATACGACTCAGGTAGATCTAAATAGCGAGTAAGCTCATCCAACGCATCACTATGTCGTGTGCTTTCTTGTCTAATGTCTAAACTAGCCAACGAGAACCCAAAAATATGAACTTGATTTAGCAAAGTATCTAATGGTTCACAAGTAAGATCTGTACTAACTAAACTATTTCTAATTAGCTCTAATTCATTTTTTAATTCTTCTACAGACTTGTAGTGGAGTACTTCATCAAAACTATTATTAGTAGATATTAGCGGTTTCCCATCGGGTGAGAATTGCCATCCAGCATCCGCTAGCTGCTTATTACGTAGTTGAGTAAGTCGCAGCCTCTCAAGTGTATAGCTAAGCTTCAAGCGATAAGGTTCGAGTCTATATCTTGCAGCCCTTTCCTCATAAACCTCAGGGAAACGAACTCTGTCCATTTCCAATGATTCTAACAAAGGAGAACTTACTTGACTCCATTGCATAGATATACTGAGTTGGTCTCTTAGATCTTGAACTGATGCAATGTACCTATCCAACATTAATTGTCTTTGGTAACACGCTGTTCTCCATGTGATTTCAGGAGTAACTGACGGATTTCCATCACGATCTGAACCTACCCAAGAGCCAAATGTGCAAAAAGCTTCATTAGGGATCTCTACGTCTGGATAACTTGAAGCAAGTGCGGTAGTCAGTCTCCTTCTTAATTGAGGCATTGCATCAAACAAAACCTGCTGAAAATAATGAAGGGCATAGTCAACCTCATCAAGAACAGTCGGTTTAAATTGATGAAGCTCATCAGTTCTCCACCAAAGTCTTATCTCCTCCTCTAGCTGCAACCTAAATATTTCTTTCTCTGATTCGGAAATCAAGCTATTAGATTGAAGTTGCTGCAAAAGAGTGGCAACCCTGCGTTGCTTATGGCGAACCGTGTGTCTAACTATTTCAGTTGGATGAGCTGTAAAAACAAGACGAATATCCATTTCTCTCATCAAACCATCAAGCTGAGCTGGAGGGACATTCAAACGACGTAATCGCTCAAATAATTGTGTAAAAGTTGCTGGAGCTGTCTGACTAGCTAAAGCTGGAGCAAATGGATCTATTTTATAATTACTGGTGTCCAGCTTCCCTTTTTCTATGCTTTCTAAATAACTATCCTCTTCTATGCG
>CEOK01072177.1_pt1 | contig 10951 bp, 20 predicted proteins | sample 427001 | NCBI WGS metagenome assembly CEOK01 (sample SAMEA2591108, study PRJEB7988) | marine metagenome | isolation source: saline water (ENVO:00002010), including | reverse complement strand
TGGTAATATTGAATTATATAAATTATTTAATTTTTCTTCAACTTCTTCAGCTTTACCTGAAGCTGATTCTAATTTTTGAGTTTGCTTTTGTACTACTTCTAATTCGTCTTCATCGACTACTGTAAATCCAAAATCAAATTTATCTATATCTATTGACATTTATACTACCTCTCTTTATATTTATACAACTAATAGCCTAAGTCTTTGCCCCAAGGGCTTTCATATTTTGGTCCTTCATCTTTATATTTTTTCTTTCGAGGTATCACTTTTGTTTTGACTTTATGAACTTTTTGTGCAGCATGTTTTGGTGTTTCTTTACGCACAAAAATATTATCCCATGCAGCTTCAAACTGTTCTTGAGTTTGAATCATAGGTCTTCTTTTACTGCCTTTACCCCCGTGCCACTTTGACAATTTTAGTTCCTCTACCTTGTATTATATTTCTAAATTTTTGTTTATGTTTAGGTTTTGTTTTATCATCATTTATTAATTCAAACAATTTTTCATTTGATAATTGTTTAGCATAATAATGTATTACTGTAACTTTTTTAGTTTCACGATCTACTCGCTTTTCGCTTGGTTTATATTTAGCTGGCATTATTTAATCCTCTTTATACTTCCCTTATCATTTGCGTGATAAGCAAAAAATTCAATGTCAGCAAATTCTCGTTTTAAATCAAGTAAAGCTTTTAAATTCTCAACATGATCGTCGAAAAGTCTAACTCGTTTGAACTTTCCTGTTTTTAAATATTTTCTAAAAATAATTGATTTATTTGCAGCACTATTTTTACCGCTCATATTACCAGCTCTTTCGACGTATACATCTTTCATTGGTATACCATGAGCTTCAAATGTTTTAATAAAGAGATCTTTATCATCCATATCTGCTCGAGCAGTAACAATAATTACTTTAGATCCTTTGGCTGTAGCATTTTTAATAATTGCTTTAGCCTTGTTAATCATTCTCGCTATTGGAGTTGCAGTTTGATAAAAGAGTTTTGAAGATTTAAACTCGCCATAATCAAACTCTTCGCCTTTACCGAGTTTATAACTATTAAAGCTTTTAGGCTCTAATATTTTTTTAACTTTTTGAGTTTTTGTATCAATTACACGAACACGGGCTTTTGATTTAAACATTGTATCATCAATGTCAAAAATTGTTAAGCCTTTTCCTGTTGCTTCTTCTAAATATTCTTGATACGCTAACATATAGATATTATACCACAAAAATGTGAATGTGTAAATATCTATTTATAAGTTATCGAGTTTTATAATGGTATCGATTTTGTCTTGAGCTTCTGCAATCTTAGTCACCTGAGTTTCAACTGCTTCAACAATATCAGGATGTTCACCAATACCGGCTGGATTTTTTTTATAAACATCAATATTTGCTTTTGCTACAGCAATTTCACCTTGTAGTTTTAATATTAATGCTTCAAGAATTGGTCCTACATATGGTCTATCCATGGAACATTTTCCTCCTCTTATATTCATTTATAGTATTTATTAACTCTTTTGTCCAATTATCTCTATCTTCTACAAATACCTGTGGACCCATATCTCCAGCAATACATACTACTAATTGTTTCATTGGTTGGCCAGTACGCTCTTCCCACATGATTGCATATGCTGCGCATTGCATAAAGTATGAACTAATCCATTCTTTCTTTTTAAATTTACGAGATGTTTTCCAGTCAATTATAGAATCTATGCCTTTCCATTGGCCTACTAAATCTACACGACCTGCTACACCTAAATGTTTTGAATACAATGGAGCTTCTTGTCTGTAAATTTTAGTAACGCATTCGTCTAATATGGGTTGTACATCTTTGAAGGTTTGAATATTATGTGGTAATTCATCCTTTAAATAATCAGGATTATTTTTTAAATATTCTTCTATAATATTGTGAACCTTTGTTCCACGAGTACTTGCTTGAGTTGAAATACGATTTGCTTCTTCTTCGCCTACACGTGCGCGCCACGCTTGTATTGCTTCCTCTGACAAAATTGAAAGAACAGTGGTAATTGAAGGATACTTATTTCCATCGGGATCTTCATAATGTCTACCTTTATCAGTAGTTACAGCTTCTAAATCATAGTAGCCTAAATCCACATCTTCATGTAAAAATTTCATCCAACACCCATATCAATTAGTTTAAAAGTTAGTAACATAAATCCCATCATAGTAAATTGAATAATAGTAGCTAATACAACGGTTTTTATAGCGTTATCTCCCCAGAACTTTCGATCAGTCTGATCCCATTCTTTTACTTGTTCTGGTGTAGCTGGTTCTGGAGCCCAGTAAATTCCAGGTTGACTTGCTGTTTTTAAATCAGCTGATGTAAATCTAAATTCAAGTTGTTCCATTAAGCATCTCCTGAGTCATTATAAAATCTCGTACAAGACCACTACGTACAATATCTTTCCAATCAAATTCAATATGGTCAAAATGTTTCATATTATTTAGAATATTTATAAACTGTAGTAAACCTCGTTTATCTGTATCTTTTACAAAATCTGATTGATAAAAATCTCCACTTAAAATAAACCTACAGTTTTCTCCAAGTCTTGTAATTACACTACAAAGTTCATGAAAATTACAGTTTTGAGCTTCATCAATAATAACTATAGCATCATGTATAGTAATACCTCTAATAAATGATGTTGTCATAAATTCTAATTCTTTAAATTGATTAAGTTTTTTCCAAGCCTCTTTATCTTGAAAGAGTTCGTTGACAACTGAAATATATAGATCTTGATACGGAGCTTCTTTTTCTTCTTTTTCTCCTGGCAAATATCCAATATCACGAGTTGGTACTACACTTCGTACTATAACAACTTTATTTTGTTGTTGCGCTTTATCAAGTACTGTTTTTAATGCATGATATAATGCAATAAAAGTTTTACCCGTACCAGCTGATCCGCTTAAAATTAAATGATTACCTTCATTATAACTTGCAAAAGCTTTTTCTTGATTTTTAGTTAGTGGCTCAAGCTGTTCAAGATGCTCTAAGCGCAACCTACTTGGTCTACTCATTTTGTTTTAATATTATCCTTATATCTTGGTGGAAGCCCACTCTTAATACGATCTTGTACTTCTTTCCAGCCATCACCAGCCATTTTTAAAGTACTTCCATCTTTACCTGTTATCATATTTAAAGCGCTTATTTGCTGTTTTAAATGTGGATTATTTTCTTTAAATTCATCCAATACTTTATATGACATAGTATGTTCTTCAATTTCGCCTGTATTAGAATTTAAGAAATCATATCTAGGCATTTTAATCTCCTCATAGTACTATCAATGTCGTTACAAAGGTAATCAAATAAATACCAATGCAAAAATTGTTCTTGTTTTTCTTTTTTAAACCAATCTAAATTATCTATAATGTTTGGCAGCTGTGATAATATTCTTAAATCATTTGTTACCCAATGGTATTCAGGATATCCATAAGAAACAATTGGTATATTATGCATCATACATTCTATACCCGCTGTACTGTTTTCTGTTATTGCGACTCTAGTGTGTGGTAAAATTGTATGTATCGATACGTAATCCTTTATAACAAGATGACCTCTTTTTTCCCAGGCCTGTATTTTTTTGTAAATATCTGGTGTAAGGTCCATGTTTTCTTTTTTATAATGTCTTGGATGTAATTTAATTACAAGATTTTCTAAATGTAGTTCATCAACTATGGCACAAAGTTTAGTCCAATGATTACCAAAAGAAAAACGAGTTACTGTTTCATCAGCAGGACATTGACCAATAATTAATATATGGTCATCAGGTACTCCCTCAGCATCTGACCAATTTCTTTCGTTATGGTAATCCCATTTATTTGCTTTATCATTTATCATTTGAGTAATATAATTTCTATTACTATCTGTAATTTTATAAAACTCGTATTCAAATGGTTCATCAAAAACTATACTTGAGCTATTTGCATATCCAATTTCGTCAATTGAAAAGAAATTACTTGAAGGACCTGTAGGTTTAAGAATTAAAGAGTCTAAGAACCTAGTTGATTCTGTCTCTTCTATAGTACAATGATTATAAAAATTTATATCAGCTGGTAAAGAATCTTCAACTTCTTCATGACCTAATATATCCATTGCATGTTTAGTACAATCTCTCATGTATCTAAATGCATTATTCCATGTGTATCTTTTATCTATAAATTTATATTTCACCTTGATATCCTTTCCACCAATTGGGAGCTTGTCTGCCCCATTCCCATTTAGCAAATGGTTTTGCGGCATGATAATAATTTCTGTAAGCTTGAACAGCATCACCATCTACTTTGCAATCTGGATAATGATTCATAGCTTGTGCAAATTCTGTAAGTCCACCATCTGGAATATTTTTTGGAGGAGTTTTAAGTAATTTACCGATTTTTTGAAATGAAGCATGAACTTTATTTCTACGATATTCATACTCATTTGCCATTGATTCAAAATGTAAGTAATGCCATATATAATTTGCTTTAGATGCCATAGTCCAAGTAGTACATGGATGATACTTATGAACTGCAAGATAATATAAATTATCTCTCTCATCTCCAAATGTGTAATATTGTTGTATGGTTTTACCAGATTTTGATGGTCTTTTGACGGGAGTGCCATCAAGCATGCGATGAGCAGTTGATAGCATTTGAGCTGATTCAACAATCATTTTAGGTACATGCTTATCACAAAGCATTTGTGCAGCAAGTACGGGATCATCATCTAAAATAAAAATATTCATAATATATATTATACCACATTTTCAATGAAATGTAAAGGAGGTTCTAATGAACCTCCCAAAGTATGTCTTCCTTTGTATCATTTAAACAGTTTTTCATGTATTCAATCTTTTTGCCCATTTTATAGGCTAGGTTTGATTTACCTTTTTTTTCTAATCTACGTTGATAGTATACCGCCTCTGATATATCTTTTCGAAGGCGCTCGATTTGAGTTACACTCATAAAAATCTCCTTTAATATTAATACTATCATAACAAAGAAGTCTTATACCTTTTTACCTCCTTTAACTGGCTTTACTAATAGACCTGGAAAGGTATCACTCACAAATTTACTTGTAATACCTTTGTAGTTCAATTTTCGATCTTTTGCAGCGATGAGCATTTCAGCATCATCAGCATGAATAGATTCAAGTAATTGAATAAATAGACTTTCCCTACGTATTGGGTCTACTTGATTTGCTACTGGTCCTTTAAAAAAGTATTTAAATCTACGATGAGCTTTTAAAAGACTATCGTATTGATAACCTTCTGGTGCATCATCAGATTTATAGGGTGGTTTTCCTTCGGGTAATACTGATACAACATCAGCATCAAACTGAATTCTTAAAACATCTCGTAATGCTCCAGAGTTTTGAGCTCTAAGATATGACATACGATCTGTTTTTTTAATAATTTTTGAAGCTTCAGTTAGTACTTCAGATATTAATTTTTTAGCCATTGTAAAATTCCTCCACGACTTCAATCAAGTGATTACATCTTTTTTTAATTAAATAATTCAAGACTTTCATATTTGGCGTTTTTGCCTGTTCATTAAAATTATTTATAATGAATTCTTGTAAGTTTTCTGGAATATCAGTTAAATCAATTAATTTTTTATTTCTTTGATAATTCCTATATGTATCTTCATCCATTGCTTCTTTAAGATTATCTGATACTTCTAGCCATTCATCAATTTTTGATTGTCTTAAAGGAGTTTGTTTTGCTTCACTGACAAAGGTATCATCTGCAGATAGTACGTTAGGTATACCATCTCCACTATCTCCTCTCATAATATGATTAAATGCATAAGTTCTGGGATTCTTATCAGTTACAAGCTTTTTTTGTATTGGGCTAAATTGTTTTACATTTTTAAATTTTTGCAATTGTATAAAATCTTTGTCAGAAGATACAATCATTACAGGTTCATCCATTCCAAACTCTTGTGTTTGCATTGTTAAAGTACCAATCACATCATCAGCTTCTATACCTTCTAAATGTATTACTTTGTACGGTAAATAATCTCTTATTTCATCTCTTACTAAATGCAATATTCTAAATATTTCATTCCAGTCTTGAGAAGACTCTTCTCTATTTTTTCTTCTATGAGCTTTATAATATGGAAAATAATCTTTTCTCCAAGTATTCATTCCATCTGCGCAAATAACAACTTGGCCATATTCATCGCGGTATCTTTTATTATACATTCTAATACTATTAAGTATCATATGTCGAATCATCGATTCATCATTTAATTTTTGTACAATAATATTACTAATAGCGATTTGGCTATAATCAATCAGTATCATCAAAATCCTCAGGTAAAAATTCAATCATAAGTTCACGAGCTATTTCATTCTCTTGAGCCATTTTTTTAATTTTGATATAGAGTCTGTCAAGATCTCTATGAAGTATGTGTGGTATACCAGTATGACGTGTAAACATAGCATTTAAAAGATTTACTATAACAAACATATCTCTTGATTCTCGATAAGTTTCATCTCTAAATTCAAGATTTATAAATAACTTTCCTATACCACCGCTTTTAATTTCTTCTTCAATACAATCGTGTAAATAAACAGAAGAATCAATACAAAGATCTGACAATCTTTTTATTTCATCAACTTCTTTATTAATTTCTTTTTTTCTACGTTCTTTCAGTCCTGGAAATGGTATTACTTTTCCCATCACGCCTCCTTATCGATATCCCACTTAATCCTTTTTTCATAATTAGGTTTTCTAATTTTATCGTACCATTTCTTTTTTTCTTGATCAGTTCTATACTGAGATATCCAATTGCGACCGTTTTTTTCAGCTTGTTTAAAAACTAAATTAGTAAACATAAGTGGTACAACAAAGGCCATGTGAATTATAATCGATGTTACAATATCGTAATTGAATCCCATATAGACTGTAGCAACTATACCAAAATAAGCACTCCACATTATAAAAAGTACAAGAGTAAAATATGCTTGTATAGATGGATCAGCTATATATCTAAGCGGATTGTATCTGTTATCCATAACTAATCTCCAACAGTCAATAATCCACACAATTAATTTTTGAAATATATTATATTTTTCCATAATAGTTATATTATACCATACTTTCAGTCATTTGTAAACAAGTTTTTCACACTTTTTGAGCCTATTCTACAATTAATTATACCATTATAGTATTTATCAGATAACAATACTTCTCTATCAAATTGCTCTTTAGTTTCCATATACGCGCATTCGCCTTTAGTTTTACACAGATGTAATATTTCTCTATAATAAACTTCTTCTCCTTGTATTTGAACTTCTTCTTGTAAATGTTTATTAGAACCAAAATATGTTTTCCAATCAGATTCGACTTTAAGTCTCTGACGTCTTTTACGTTTTTTGGTAATAGGTAAGGTTTTTGATTTCCAAAAGAATTTTTTGCCTACATACATTCTTCCAGTTGCTCTGTTAGTTATAATATAAACGAATCCATAATAGTCTTCTGGTGAAAAATTTTCTGGTGGCTGAAACGGACGGCCTTTATATATCCACTCACTCATCAAAATTTAATTCATCGATTTCATCATCGGTAGGTTCGCCGCAGTGCGGACAAAAATTAATTTTCACTTCTCGATCATCTGGTCTGATGACAAATTTATTGTAACAATATTCGCAATCTAAAATCATACTTGATTACTGACCCATTTTACAAATTGATCGTAACCACCTATAATTTTTCCATCTTCAATTGAGTTATTTAACACTCTAATTTGAGGGAAAGTTCTTGCTCCTGGAAAGAGTTCCATAAGCTCTTCTCTATCAAAATCTCTTTCAAGTTTGAAATATTCGTATTTATTTTTTGTTTCTTGAATAAATTGTTGTGCTACGTGTACGGCTTTATCGCAATATGGACAAAAGTCCTTTCCATAAATTTCAATAATCACTTCATTGTCTCCTCTATAAATTCACTTAAAGTTTCTATTTCTTTATCAGATAGCATACCAGCTTGAGCCCACATAGTTGAACTCATAGAACCGATTGTTTCTTTGTTTTGATATGCATATAATCTATTACTTATATATTCAGCATTTTGTCCAGCAAGTCTAGGAAATGCTCCAATTCCTTGGCCATCTTGACCATGACATGCTGCACAACCAGCCCAAAGTCCTCTTACAGAACTAAATGGATCTTCTGCTGCAGCTGCTTGAGCTTCCATAAGTTGGTCTACAACTGATCCATGTTCTTTTACATATTCTGCATAGCATTCACCTGTGCATGAATGAGCTCTTGAATATCCTTTATACTCAAGATTTTGATAAGTGACTCCCATTAAAGCAGCCATAAAAAATAAAATAGTTACAATATATTTAATCATAATGATAATCCTTTTAATGTTGAAGTATCAACGTCTTGCTTTACTCCACCAATAACATAAGAACTAATTTCTGTTTCTTGTGGAGCAACTTGAACATTGCCACCGCTGATCCATTTTTCTGTCCAAGGTAATGGATTCATTTGACCTACTGTATATGGACAAGATAAATTGACAGCTCTCATTCTTTTAGCTCCAATCCATTCGATATAATCTTTTAAAATAGTTTCATTAAGACCAATCATTGAACCATCTCTAAAGAGATATTCTGCCCATTCTTTTTCTTGTTCTATAACATTTTCAAAAAGTTTTATACATGCGCCTTCTTGCTCTTTTGCAATTTTTTGCATTTCAGTGTCTTCTTCAAGCAATCTTTTTATCATAACTGTAGTACCAGCTAAATGAGTATTTTCGTCTCTTGCAATAAACTTAATAATCTTTGCGTTACCTTCCATTTTTTTAAGTTCTGCAAAAGCCCAACTACAAGCAAAAGATACATAGAATCGTATTCCTTCAAGAGCATTTGCGCTCATGAGACACATATATAAAGATCTTTTATGTTCTTTTTTATTTGTTGGTGCATTATTATTTGTTATTAAATCATCATAATATTCGGCAATATCGTTACCGCATTCAAGAATTTGTTTAACATCTAAAAGGTTATCAAATACACTACTTGGATCAGGGTAAACATTCCTAATAATATGAGTATAAGATCTGCTATGAATAGTTTCGAAAAACGACCATGTTTCAATCCATGTTTCAAGTTCTGGTAAAGATACGATAGGTAAGAATGCAAGATTTGGAGCCCTCCCTTGGACTGAGTCTAATAAAATTTGTCTTTTTAAGTTAGAAGTAAAGATATGTTGTTCGTGTTCTGTAAGTTCACTAAAATCTTTTTTATCTTTAGATACATCAACCTCTTCTGGTCTCCAAAAGAATCCAAGTTGTTTATCAGTAATTTTTTCTATTTGTGGATATTTAACTTGATCGTATCTTGCGATATCTACTCCATCGTCAAAAAACATATTACGTGTCAAATGTGATTTTTTATTTCTTTTTAATATTGCCACTTTCAAATTCCTTTAATTTTTTAAGTTCTCTATTTACTATTTTTTCTAAGTCTTCTACATCTGGAAGCATATCCCAGTCTTCAAATTTTGCAGCTTTCGCAGTCTTCGTCGTCGATTGTCGAGTCAATTGACTCAAATTGTTGGACTTCTTCATCCTTTATTTCTCCTGCACCGTCATAAGTATTAAAATAGTACAATTGTTTTAAGCCGTACTTATATGCTGTAAATACGTCTTGAATCATCACAGACATTGGAATCTTATTGTCCTCGTAATTTTCTGGATTATAAGATGTGTTTACGGATATTCCTTGATCGATATATTTTTGTAATATCCCGCATATAGCTAAATATCCTTCTGGTGATTTTTGATCCCACAAAAGATCGTATTTATTTTTTAAATGATGGTAACCTGGTACGACTTGTGCCATTACACCATCTTTACTTTGTTTGTATGATACTAAAGCTCTAGGAGGTTCAATACCATTTGTACTATTACTTATTTGGGCGGATGTTTCAGCTGGCATTAATGCCATTAAAGTAGAGTTTCGAATTCCAGTCTCTCTGAGTTGCTGACGCAAAACTTTCCACGGGAAACGTTCTCTAGGCTTTATTAATGTATCTATCGCCTCTTTATAAGTATCAATCGGAAGTATTCCATCGGAATATTTCGAACTTGTATTATATATCATTCTTCCTTTTTCAGCAGCAAGGTCTGCACTTGCTTTTATCAAATAATATGACCAAGCTTCTGCATATTCATCAACAATTTTATATGCTGATTCATCATATTTTAAACCTCTTTTTGCTAGAAAATAAGCTAAATTGATAATACCCACACCGAGTGGTCTTCTTGAGAGTGTACCTTTTTTTGCTGCTTCAATTGGGTAGCTTTGATAATCCAAAAGCTCATCCAAAGCACGAACAGCAAGAGTACAATATTTCTCGAAGTCCGCAGGCTCATTTATCAAACCCCAGTTGATTGCTGATAATGTACATAACGATATTTCTCCTTTTTCATCGTCATAACTATTGAGTGGTTTAGTAGGTAAATCTATTTCACAACAAAGATTACTCATGCGAATTGGAGCAATATCAGGTTTAAAAGCTCCATGCTCATTTGCATGATCTACATTCATGAGATATATTCTGCCTGTTTCTTTTCTTTCAGTAATAAATGCTGAAAAGACTTCAAGAGCTGGTAAAGATTTTTTCCTAATCGAAGTTTTTCTTTCATACATTTCATAAAGCTCTTGAAATTTTTCTTGATCAGCAAAAAATGCTTCATATAAACCTGGTACATCATTTGGATCGAAGAATGTAATATTACCGCCTTGAATAAGTCTTTCATACATTAGTTTATTAAATTGAAATGCATAGTCCATATGACGTACACGAGTTTCTTCTGTTCCTTTATTGTTCTTAAGCACAACTAGATCTTCAAATTCGTAATGCCATATTGGAAGATATACTGTAGCAGCACCACCACGAACTCCGCCTTGAGAACATGATTTTACAGCTGACTGAAAA
>CEOK01192507.1_pt1 | contig 10983 bp, 12 predicted proteins | sample 427001 | NCBI WGS metagenome assembly CEOK01 (sample SAMEA2591108, study PRJEB7988) | marine metagenome | isolation source: saline water (ENVO:00002010), including | reverse complement strand
GCAAAATCTCGCTGATCCAGGGCAGGTTTTCGCGGCCGACGAAAATCTGTTCGTTCACCACATAAGTCGGGCTGGTGAAAATGCCGCTTTCTTCCGACCGCTTTAAGGCCGCTTCAAGCTGGCGGCGCGCGCTTTCGGCGTCGGGCAGGGAAGGGGCGCCTGACAATGCGGCCACAATATCACCATCATCGAGGTCGGCGTCACCCGTCCAATAGGCACTGAAAGCGGCGGTGATGAAAGCCAGCGGGTCGTCGCCACGCACGGTCAAAACACACAAGGCCGCCAGCGCCATATCCGCACTTGTTGGTGGATCTCTGAATTGCATGGGCAGGTTTTGCACCCCCGCATAGAGCATGTGGGTTTTCTGGCGCGCCAGCGCACGCACGCGGCGGTGGCGCTCGCCAACCTCCTCGTCCGGTTTTTCCTGCAAGAGCGGGGCCTGATAGCTGCGAAGGGCATGCCAGCTTATCGCCACGTCCAATTTGTCGCTCATCGCCAAGGTCGGTTGCAGAGCGAGATACGAGGCCGGGCATTTAAAATCAATATAGAGGTCGATCATGTTGAACGCGCGCTCCGGTCGGCGGGTTCTAATTCGTAGGCCATGTCAGGTGGCGGGCCGTTGCGCCCACCCAGATGCCAACTCACATAGGGCAAATGTTCGCGCCCGAATAAAACCTCGCCGTCAACCACAAAACTCGGCACACCGTAAATGCCCGCCGGATGCAGCTGGTCTTGCAGCGCGTCATGCGCTGCGCGGCCCGCACCGTTCACGAACGCGGCAAAGCCTTGCACGGGCACATTGGCAGCGCGCAAAACCGCCTCAACGACGCCAACGTCTTCAATATCAAGCTCGCGCCGCCAAAACGGAGGATAAACAGCCTCCAAATAAGCCGCCAGCCTGTCGCGCGCGGTTTGCGTGACCCATGAAATGGCGATATTGGCGATGGAAGAATCCCATATTTTTTCGGTGCCTTTGAGCATATAGCCCTGACGCTCGGCATAGCGGCGCGTGTCACGATAGGCGTAGCGCACCATATTCCATTGCGCGGGCGTGCGCTCAGATTGCACCACCGTGCCTTTGCTTTTTGTGGCGGATCCCAAATAGCTCGGAATATTAAGCGTTAGCGGCCGCCAATCAAATTGCAGGTTAAACTGCTTTTCGAGCGCCAAAATGGGCTTGATGGCGACAAAAGCGTAAGGGCTTTTAATGTCGATATAGATGATGAGCGGACTTGCGCTTTTGAGTGCCAGCATGTCGGAATTCCTTTTTTGCTAGATTATGCCAGCGGCCAAAGACGCGCAAGCCGCGCCAACATGCTGACGAAATTGGGTTTCGCCGGGCTTTTGCGCGCCGGGCATGGGGCGGGTAAACTGCCCTTTGGATGATGAACTTACAGCACTGATACGCAAGCATGAAGGTTTTCGCGCCAGCGCCTATTAGGATACGCGCGGGTTTTTAACGATTGGTTACGGGCGGTTGATTGATGCGCGGCGCGGCGGGGGTATCACGCGCCAAGAGGCCGAAACCTTGCTTGCAGCCGACATTCAACAGGCGGAGCAAGACGTTCAGGCCTTGTTTGCCGGGCATGAAGGCTTCACCCCGACGCGCTATCATGCGCTGGTGTCCATGGCGTTTAATTTGGGGCGCGCGGGCCTTGCTGGGTTCTCGAAAATGTCCGCCGCCATTGCGCGCAATGATTGGGAACAGGCCGCCGCCGAAGCGCTGAACTCGGTTTGGGCGCGCCAAGTGCCAGCGCGCGCGCAGGAAATTGCGCGGTTTTTGAAGGGGTCATAAGGGCCGGATATGGGCAGCGATATCTCCACTTTTGCAGAGTTCGATGAAAGTTTCGCCCAGCGCGTCGGTTTGTTTTACGATTTGTTGCCATTTATCGAAGCGCAGATGTTCGCGCCGCCGATATTTTGTGAAGTCCTGCCGCGACGGCAATTTTGCGTCCGGCAAACTGCGGATGAAACCGGCACTGGGCGTGACCATAACGACATTTTCCAACAGACGGGGGCCCGCTTTGCGCCAGGGCGCAAATTTATCAAACCAGCGGATTTTGAAATGTTCGTAAAAATGCGGATACAGCAAAATATGGTCTGATTTCGGCCAAAAATTGCCCGGAACCGGATGGTAGTCCAGCAAGCCGCCATCCAAATAGCCGTGGTGACGATCATCGGCAAACCGAACGGGTTGCATGTAGACCGGAATGGTGCCGGAAGCGCGCAGTGCATCAAAGAAATTCTGCGCTGTCAGCGCGCGCTGGTTGACCGGATAGGTGTCCTGCGCGTGAAACTTGTGGCGGCTGCGCGGGTCGGAAAACACCGTGCGCTCGCCCATGCCGCGCAAGGCGCTGCGTCCGGTCATGGCGCGCACAAACGCGCGCGTCAAGGCGAGTTGTTTGCTGCCGCGCATATTGCTGTTGAGCAGACCATGGGCGCGCACCGCACCGATATGAAGGTGATAGCGTGGATTGGTAAGGATTTCCAAAACGCCTTGCGTCACGCCGGCTGGCGTGCCGTCGCCCAAAAATCGCATGAGGGTTTTACGGGTTTCAGCAGCGATGGCCTCAGGCGTGACGGCTGTTTCATAAGATTGCGCGATATAGGCTTGCGCCAGCTTCGCCAATGCTTGGCTCGGCGCGTGGCGTGCGGCGGCGGCGAGTTTGAACGCCCCCACGGAGGTGCCGTAAAGATCGATCGGGGTTGGGTTTGTGCGCCCGGCCATCCAGTCTCCAAAAATCGCCTTGTCCAGACCCGCAATCGCCAGCCACTTCGCAGCACCCGAAGCACCAAAAATTGTTCCGACATCGTCGGGGCGCAGGCCATGTTCGCGGATATGTTTCAGTGCCATCGGGCCGGCGGCGAGGGTCAGCAGATTATCCATGAGCCTCCCGCCGCCTAAAATTGCACGTCTGCCTGCTGCACCGCTGCATCGAAGGCTTCAAACAGCGGTTTGGATAAGTGGTTTTCGCCGGTTTGGTATTCGGGATGCCACTGCACGCCGACGCAAAATGGGTGATCGGGTTTGAACACGGCTTCAATCGTGCCGTCTTCGGCATGGGCGTCAGCGACCAGCCCCGCGCCGAGCCGGTCGATGGCTTGATTGTGCAACGAATTAACTTGCGCTTGCATGCGGGCTGTTCGTTTGTGCCACCAGCCGTCTTGAACAAAGCTGACGCTGTGACGCGCGTGATAAACCGTGTCGGGATTTTCGTCTTCTATCGTGCGGTGGTCCAGCTTATCTTCGCGCGCGCTCAAACCGGCGATGAGTGATCCACCGCAAGCGACATTCAATTCCTGTATACCGCGACAAATCGCCAGTATCGGCATGTTTTTCAAAAGCGCCATAGTGATAAGCTCAAGACTGACAGCATCGCGTTTGGTGTCAAAGGGCGGGTGGTCATCGGTTTCCTTTCCGCCATAGCATGCCGGATGTACATTGGTGCGGTTGCCCGTCACCAGCAGCCCGTCAAGCGCCGAAAGTAAATTCGCAGCGCTTTGGGTGTCGGCAAATGCGCGATGGGCGGGAATGAGGAGTGGCTGCACATTCATCCATGTCGCCACAGCATCCAGATAGGTGTGGTTGACCAATTGGCCGGAACCACCATCATGGTCGCGGCGATTACAGATGATACCGAGAAGGGGAAGTTTGCTCATCAATGCCTTCTAAATTGCTAACATCCCCTAAAGTAGGATATCATCCGCGCTGTGGAAAGCGTGAAGCATTGAATAGGATATTTCGTATGTCGTTTATCGCGGTTGTCACCCGGGCGTGTCTGTTAACTCTTGCTTTGTTTGCGCCGGCTTTTGCCTATAGCGAAGAAGAAGGTCAAAACATGTTCCGACGGGGGCTTTATGAGGAAGCCATTCAGCATTGGGAAAAAGCCGCCAAAGCGGGCGATGCGGGTGCCGCGTACCGTTTGAGCGTGGAATATTCCAATGCCAATGTGGTCAAGCGCGATTTGGCCCGCGCGCTTGAATATTTGGAACAGGCCGCGGCCGCCGACGACCCGCGCGGTTTGCAGGATATGGGATCGCTTTATGACGAGGGCATTTTCGGCTTCAAGCAAGACCGCGAAAAAGCCGCCCAGCTTTATTTGCGCGCCGCTGCCAAAGGTAATTCGGCGGCCATGTTCAACGCTGCATCCATTTTGGAGGTTGGTGAGGCGGGCGTCGCGCAAGACCGGGTTGAGGCTTATAAATATTATGTGCTGTCGCGCGATGGCGGGTTTTATCCCTTGGCCGTTGAAGCACTGAAGGACCTCACGGCTAATATGACGCCGGAAGAAATTGCCGAGGCGGAGCAGCGCGCCAAAGAATTTTTGCAAACAATGAACTGAGGCACGCCGTCCCATGCGGCTCATCAAAACCCAGGAACCTATATTATGAAAACGCTCTGCATCACCTCAATCTTCACTGCTTGTATTGCGCTGGCGACACCTGCATTCGCGCTCAGCGAACGGGAGGGGCAGGATATTTATCAACGCGGGCTGTATTTGGAAGCGATCGAATATTGGAAAAAAGCTGCTGCCGCCGGTGATGCCGGGTCGGCCTATCGTTTAAGCGAAGAATATTTCGATGCCAAAATCGTCGGGCGCGATATCGAGTTGGCCATTCGCTATCTGATGCAAGCAGCCGGAAAAGACGAACCACGCGCGCTGACGGATTTGGCCTCAATGTATGATTACGGCACCGGTGTGGCGCAAGATCGTGCGCGCGCGGCGGAGCTTTATTTGCGCGCCGCCAAGCTGGGCATGCCGGCCGCCATGTTCAACATTGCGTCCATGTTGGAAACCGGCGAGGGCGTGGCGCAGGATAAAATCGAAGCGTATAAATTTTATTTGCTGTCGCGCGAACTGGGCTTTGCGCCTTTTGCACGCAAGGCCCTTGAAGAGCTGGGCAATGAGATGTCGCCCGAACAGGTTGCGGCCGCCGAGTCGCGCGCTGATAATTTCATCCCAAGCTTGAACTAGCCCGTATATCCGGCGCGGGCAAACCCATCGGCCAGATCAGCCTTCAGATCCTCCACATCCTCCAGCCCGACATGCAGACGCAATAACTGACCGGTCTCTTCATAAGGCTCGGCTGTGCGCTGCACCGAAGCGGGCACGATAAGGCTTTCAAAACCACCCCAGCTATATCCCATGCCGAACAGCCGCATATTGTCGAGCATGGCGGCGAGCTGGTCTTCGGAGCACGGCGCCAGCCGCACGGCGAAAAGACCCGTCGCGCCCTTAAAGTCGCGCTGCCACAAATCGTGACCCGCCGCGCTCGGCAGGGCGGGGTATAAAACATCGTCAACAAAGCTAAGTCCGTTCAGCCATGTGGCAATTTCCAGCGCGCTGCTTTGGTGCTGGGCTAGACGGGTCGGCAGCGTTCGCAGCCCCCGCAAGGCGAGATAGATATCGTCAGGCGCGGCGCAATGGCCCAGTTGGGCATGGGTGTCTTTGAGCGCCTTCAGGTTTTCTGCATTGGCGGCAACCGAACCGATCAGCGCGTCGGCATGACCAACAACATATTTGGTCAAAGCCTGAACCGACAGGTCGAGCCCGTGGGAAAACGGGTCGAAATACAGCGGCGATGCCCACGTATTGTCGATGGCCGTTTTGATGTTGTGCGCTTTGGCAACCGCGCAAATGGCCGGAATATCCTGCACTTCAAATGTCTGCGACCCGGGGCTTTCGGTGAATATTAAAGAAGTGTTGTCGCGCAGTTTGGCGCTGATATCCGCACCGATGGTCGGCACGTAATATTCGGTCTCGATGCCCATTTTTTTCAAAAAATTATCGCACAGACGCCGCGTCGGTTTGTACGCGCTGTCGACCATCAGCACATGGTCGCCGGTTTTAACCACGCTGAGTATCGCCAGCGCGACCGCCGACGCACCCGATGGGGTCAACACGCACCCCGCGCCACCTTCAAGCTCGGTGATCGCCGTTTCCAGCGCGCGGCTTGTCGGTGTACCCGCGCGCCCATAGGTATATTCCATCGGCGCACGTCCGCGAATGGCGTCCAGCGAGGGATAAAGAATTGTTGAGGCATGATAGACGGGTGTGTTTACCGCACCGTGATGGGCTTCCGGGTCTCGACCGGACAAAATTGCCTTGGTTTTATCTTTCACCTGTTTCCATCCTGTCATTTAGTGTTTAGAATTATAACGAATTTAATCAAAGAGGTCGCTATGAAGATGCTTTCCTATAAGTTTCGGGTTGTTGTTCTTGCTTGTGCCTGTGTGTTTTCTCAAACTGCCGCTGCCACTGAGACGTTATCAATTGTCCAGAAGCGCGGACACGTTCAATGTGGCGTCAGCCAGGGCTTGCCGGGGTTTTCAAATCCTGATGACAAAGGAAACTGGGTCGGCATGGATGTCGATATTTGCCGCGCGGTGGCCGCAGCGGTGTTCGGCGACAGCGCCAAGGTGAAGTTCACCCCGCTTTCTGCCAAGGAGCGCTTCACGGCGTTGCAGTCGGGCGAGGTTGACATGCTGGCGCGCAACACGACCTGGTCAATGCACCGCGACACGGCTTTGGGGGTCGATTTCACGGGCGTAAATTATTATGACGGGCAGGGCTTTATGGTGCGTAAAGAACTGGGCATCAAGTCGACGCTGGAGCTTGGCGGTGCCTCGCTGTGCACCAATTTGGGCACCACGACGGAACTGAATGCCGCCGATTATTTCCGTACCAATAATATGGAATATGAAATTGTCGCTTTTGAAAAGGCCGACGAAGCCGTTGCCGCCTATAATACCGGACGCTGCGACGCGTATACGACCGATCAGTCGGCACTTTACGCACAGCGCCTCAAGCTGACCGATCCGGCGGCGCATGTCGTATTGCCGGAAATCATTTCCAAAGAGCCGCTCGGCCCCGTCGTGCGGCAGGGCGATGACCAGTGGGGCGATATTGTGCGTTGGGCGCATTTCGCCATGGTTAATGCTGAAGAGCTTGGCGTCACCTCGAAGAATGTTGATAAGATGAAGGGCGACAAAAACCCTGCCATCCGGCGTCTTTTGGGTGTCGACGGCACGTTCGGCGAGAATATGGGCATCAGCAATGACTGGGCCTATCACATCATTCGCACGGTTGGTAATTATTCTGAAACTTTCGAGCGCAATGTCGGCAAGGCGACGCCGCTGGGGATTGCGCGCGGAGTTAACGCATTATGGACGCAAGGCGGTCTGCAATACGCGCCGCCTGTTCGTTAGCGCATAGGGTTACGTGAGCGAAAAACCAATCATAGCACGCTGGCGCGCGCGCGTCGGACAACGCGATGTGTTGGCGCAAGTTTTGGTTGCGCTGCTCGTTATCATGGCGGTGTACTGGCTGGTCGGCAATGTCGTTTCAAACTTGGAACGTCAGAACGTGGCCTCGGGCTTCGGCTTTTTTAACGAACGCGCGGGCTTTGGCATCAACCAGACCCTCATCGACTATAATGAAGACAATAGCTATGGCCGGGTTTTGGTGGTGGGGCTTTTGAACACCTTGCTCGTCTCGGTATTGGGCATTGCCGCCGCCTCTTTTCTGGGTTTTGTCATCGGCATTGGGCGCCTGTCGCAAAACTGGCTAATCAGTAAACTGGCAATGGTCTATATCGAAATATTCAGAAATGTGCCGTTGCTGCTGCAAATCATGTTCTGGTATTTCGGCGTCTTACGCAATTTACCCGTGCCGCGGCAATCACTCGATCTGGGCGAATTAATGTTTCTCAACAATCGGGGCTTCGTGCTGCCTGCCATTGAAGCGGGTGCCGGCGCAATTTGGTATGGGCTGGCCGCCATTATCGGCATCACTGCTGTTTTTTGGTTCAAACGTCGGGCGCGACGCATTTTGGTTGCGACGGGGACGATTGCATCGGTCTGGCGGCCTGCCGCCTCGATATTTTTGCTGGCATTGGTCATGGCGTATTTGATTGCCGGCGTGCCGTTCCAGTTGGATGTGCCGGTTTTGCGCGGGTTTAATTTCCGGGGCGGTATCAGTGTTATTCCCGAATTCGTCGCCTTGTTGCTGGCGTTGAGCCTGTATACAGCCTCGTTCATTGCCGAAATTGTTCGCGCCGGTATTGAGGCTGTCGACAAGGGCCAGCGCGAAGCTGCCGCCGCCTTGGGGTTTACGCGGTCGCAAAGCCTAAATCTCGTCATTGTGCCGCAAGCCCTGCGCGTCATTATTCCGCCCCTGACCAGCCAATATCTGAACCTGACCAAAAACTCCTCTTTGGCGGTGGCGATTGCCTATCCCGATATTGTTTCGGTATTTGCCGGAACGACGCTGACGCAAGTCGGTCAAGCCGTCGAAATCATACTGGTAACGATGTTGATTTACCTAACGCTCAGCTTGCTCACCTCCCTGATTATGAACTGGTATAATGCGCGCATTGCGCTGGCGGGAGGCACGCATGGCTGAGTGGACACCAACACCGCCGCGCCCCGCACCGGCCAGTTCGGTCGGCTTTTCTGCCTGGGCACGCCGCAATTTGTTTGCAACGCCGGGTGACGTTGCGTTCACTGTTCTGGGCGCAGCCTTTATTATCTGGCTGGGCAATGTGATTATCGACTGGGCCTTTATCAATGCGAGCTTTGCGGGCGATGACCGAACCGCCTGCCTGAAGCCGGTGCAGGGGGCATGCTGGCCGTTTATCGACGCCAAACTCGGTCAGTTTATCTATGGCCGTTATCCCGAAGCTGAGACTTGGCGGGTGAACCTTGTATTTCTGTTCGGGGCCGTCGGGCTTGTGCCCATGCTTGTGCCCGCGGCACCGTTCAAATCCTTCAATATTGCTTTTTTGCTCGGGTTTTATCCCGTCTTTACCTTTGTCATGTTAACCGGCGGTCTGTTTGGGCTTGCCGAGGTGGAAACCACTGATTGGGGTGGTCTGCTGGTTACGCTGGTTGTTGCCGTTACAGGCATCGCCGCTTCTCTGCCGCTGGGCATTATGCTGGCGCTGGGACGACGCTCAAAACTGCCGATTATCAGATATTTTTGTATCGGCTTTATCGAGGTGTTTCGCGGTGTACCGCTGATCACCGTGCTTTTCATGGCCAGCGTTATGCTGCCGCTGTTTCTGCCCGACGGTGTCAATTTCGATAAATTAATGCGCTGCCTCATCGGTGTGGCGCTGTTCTCCTCGGCATACATGGCTGAGGTGGTGCGCGGGGGCTTACAGGCTATTCCAAAAGGGCAATACGAAGCCGGTGCGGCGCTGGGTTTGGGCTATTGGAAAACCACGCGGCTCATCATTTTGCCGCAGGCGCTCAAGCTGGTCATTCCCGGCATTGTGAACACGTTTATCGGCTTGTTCAAAGACACGACGCTGGTGCTCATCGTTGGTCTGTTCGACCTGCTGGGCATTGTTCAGTTCCACTTCACCGATGCAAGCTGGGCCACGCCGGAAACCCATATTACCGGCTATGTTTTTGCCGGGGCTGTGTTCTGGGTGTTCTGCTTTGCCATGTCCCGATATTCAATCTTTATGGAAAACAGGCTGTCGACAGGCAGATGATGAAATGACACAAAACGACGAGATTATCTCCATTCAAAACCTCAATAAATGGTTCGGCAATTTTCACGTTTTGCGTGACATAAACCTGTCGGTTCGCAGCGGTGAGAAAATTGTTATTTGCGGGCCGTCGGGCTCGGGGAAATCAACCTTGATCCGGTGCATCAATCGGCTGGAAGTGCATCAAGAGGGCGACATTGTCGTCAATGGGGTACGGCTCGATGGCTCGCTCAAAAACCTCGAAGACGTGCGTAGCGAGGTCGGTATGTTGTTTCAGCAGTTCAATCTGTTTCCGCATATGACCGTGCTTGAAAATTGCGCGCTTGCGCCCATGTGGGTGCGCCACATGCCGCGCCACGAAGCTGAGGCACTGGCGCATAAATTTCTGGAACGCGTGCGTATTCCGCATCAGGCGGCCAAATATCCCGGCCAGCTTTCCGGCGGACAGCAGCAGCGTGTGGCGATCGCGCGCGCGCTGTGCATGAACCCGCGCATTATGCTGTTTGACGAACCGACTTCTGCGCTTGATCCGGAAATGATCAAAGAAGTGCTGGATGTCATGGTCGAACTTGCCCATGACGGCATGACTATGATTTGTGTGACCCATGAAATGGGGTTTGCCCGTCAGGTTGCCGACCGCGTTATTTTTATGGATGAGGGTGAAATTGTGGAAGAAAACGCGCCCGAGGCATTTTTCTCAAACCCGCGCAGCGACCGCACCAAGCTATTTCTCAGCCAGGTGCTTTAACGCTCTTCGTCAATGATGGTCACTTGTTTTCGACCGACGGGTGTGAAGCCGTAACGCTGGTACAGCGGCAGCGCCGAGGGGTGGTCGAGCGTGCATGTCTGGATGATGATGCGGCTTGGCGCGCGCGTGTAAACATAATCGATCACCCGCTGCAGCATGAGCGATCCAAGGCCTTGCCCAATCGCCGCCGCGACGAGGCCGACAAAGACGATTTCAACCTGCGGAAATAATTTGAAATTGAGTTCCACAAAACCGATTGGGCGGTCATTGTTTTTAAGCGTGAATATTTCCGTCGTGGGGTGGTGGATAATCGCCGATAATTGCCTGTCGGTCAGCAGACGACGGTTAACCCAGTGCCACTGGCGCCCAACATCATCATAAAGCGCGCGATAAGCGGCAATGGATATATCCATCTCGCGGGTGAAGGAAATGCCCTCGGGCCAACCCATATCCGGCGTTAATGGCATGAAGGGTGGCACCATTTCGAGATGCGTGACCGTGGTTTTATATTTCGCCATCGCTCAAAGCCATGTCGGAACAGGCAGCCCTTTTTCTTTCAAAAAGGCCGGATTAAACAGCTTGCTCTGATAGCGCGTGCCGAAGTCACACAAAATCGTCACGATTGTGTGGCCGGGGCCCAAATCGCGCGCCATGTGCATGGCGCCCGCAATATTAATGCCGCTTGACCCACCAAGGCACAGGCCTTCTTCTAGCAACAGGTCGAAAACGATGGGCAG
>CEOK01126751.1_pt1 | contig 11000 bp, 10 predicted proteins | sample 427001 | NCBI WGS metagenome assembly CEOK01 (sample SAMEA2591108, study PRJEB7988) | marine metagenome | isolation source: saline water (ENVO:00002010), including | reverse complement strand
TTCGGGTTGAAGATGATTATGAAAGATCATAAAGTTTCACACCTACTAGTCAAACTCTCCATTTATAGTTTATGATTACAATATGAATTCAAAAGAAAACAATTTCAACGATGATCATGAAATAGATTTAATCGAAGTATTCAAAACAATTTGGGTTAATAAATTTAAAATACTTCTTGCATGTTTTATAACTGTTGTATTTACAGTAATCGTCTCAATAAACTCAACAAAACTATATGAATCTTACACCACATTTCACATCAATGAAGAAAATAACGCTTCAAGTTTGTCTAGCTACGCTGGAATGCTTGGCATGAATACAAATTCTAACTTAAATAACATTGTTAATAGCTTACTAAAAAGTACCAGTATTAAGAAAGAAATCGCCAAAGAATATCAAAATACATTCGAAAAAGAGCTACAAAAAGCCATCAGCAAACAAAAATTAATTAATTCTCCTGAACATATTATCAATTACACAATAAACTTACTTGAATTAGAATCAAATATTACAATTATTAAATCAAAAGAAGGTCTAATGAAACTATCCTACCTATCAAAATCAGCTGAACAATCCCAACAAATATTAAAAAGCTACTTAAAATTATTAGAAAAATTCAATTCAAAATTAGAAATTTCTGCAGAAAAAAAGTTTTTAACTATTATTGACCCTCCAATCTTAGCACTAAATCACTCTAAACCAAACTTGAAGCTTAATATTGTACTTGGATTTATTGTAAGCTCAACATTATCATCACTTTTTTTTCTAATCAGAAAAAGCTTAAATCAAACTTAATTTAAAAAGAATTTAAAACATCAACAACATAATACAGCTGCTCATTTGTTAATTCAGGATAAATAGGTATAGATAAAACTTCCTTAGCTGCCTTTTCAGATTCTGGGCAATCACCATCTTTATAACCTAAATCTTCAAAACACTTTTGTAAATGTAATGGAACTGGATAATACACCATATTGCCAATGGTAAAATCTTTTAAGTAGGCTTGTAACTCTGTTCTATTTTGAACTCTAAATGTATATTGATTATAAATCATACGAGAATTATTACCTAAGTCATCACCAATTACAGGTGTAATAAAATTTGAATTTAATTGTTCATTATAAAATTGAGCATTTTTTATTCTACCTTCATGTTGCCCTTCTAAATAAGGTAACTTAACCAATAAGATAGCAGCTTGTAATGGATCTAATCTAAAATTACCCCCAACAACATGATGATGATATTTTGGTTTAGAACCATGAACCCGCATAACACGACACTTTTCAGCTAACTCTTCATCATTTGTGGTAACAATGCCTCCATCACCACAAGCACCTAAGTTTTTACTAGGAAAAAAGGAGAAACAGCCTAAATCTCCAACACTTCCAGCACGCTTACCCTTATATTCCGAACCAATTGCCTGAGCACCGTCTTCAACAACCGCTAAATTATATTTTTTAGCAATTGCCATAATTGGATCCATATCAGCCATCTGTCCAAATAAATGAACAGGGATAATAGCTTTTGTATTATCTGTAATTTTAGCTTCAATTAAACTTGTATCAATATTAAACGTAACAGGATCGATATCAACAAATACAGGCTTAGCCCCTAGTCTAGAAATTGAACCCGCAGTCGAAAAAAATGTAAAAGGAGTAGTAATGACTTCATCTCCTTGCTTTATTCCCAATGCCATCAACGCTAACACCAATGCATCTGTTCCAGAAGAAACACCAATTGCATATTTAGATTGACAATATGCAGCTATTTTTTCTTCTAACTCTACTACCTTTGGCCCCATAATAAATTGCTTAGATTTAAAAACATCTTTAAATGCTGCAAAAATATCATCTTCGATACCTTCATACTGAGCATTCAGATCTAATAATGGAATTTTTTGTTTTACTATTGTTGAATTTGTCATAATAACATCCTTTTTTAATTAAACTTCAGCAACTAAATTATTATATAGTTTATATGTAACACCACTTTTTGTACATTTAAAAATAGTATCTTCTAAAAAGTCCATTTTTTCTCCAGCCTCTGACATCCATCCAATTTGCTTGGCCGGGTTACCTACCATAATTGCAAAATCAGGAACATCTTTAATCACAACAGAACCTGCACCAATCAAACAAAATTTTCCCAAAGTAATACCGCATACAATAGTCGCATTCGCACCTATAGATGCACCCTCTTTAACTAACGTCTTCAAATATAAATGTGATTCAGCTTGTGGATATTTAGAACGTGGAACCATAATATTGGTAAATACCATAGATGGACCACAAAAAACATAATCCTCTAATTCAACACCTTCGTAAATAGACACATTATTTTGAATTTTACATTTTTTACCTATTTTTACATTTGGGCCTATATTAACACTTTGTCCTAAAATACAACCCTCACCTAATATTGCATTTTTTTGAATACTACTATACTGCCAAACCTTAACACGATCTGATATTTGAGCAGATTCATCACATATAACGGTAGAATGCAAAAAATAACTATTGGACATTTACAGGAACTTCTAATGCTTGTTGAGCTTTTTCTAATAATTCCAAAACTTCCAATCCCTTTTGACCACTAATCTTAGTGTTTAACTCTTTGCCATTTATACAATTTAAAAAATGATCATACTCAGCAGTAAGAGGTTGAGATTGCTCATATAAAATACTTTCTGTATCACCATCTCTTTTAACAGGCTCCCCTTGTATCCAGTCAATTCCTTTTTCATAAAAAAGAAGTTCTTTTTTAGGGTTTGAATCTTCATAAGACAACATTCCTTTAGAACCAACAACAACAAATCGATGCTCTTTAAATGGATGCAGCCAACTGACAAAAATATGTCCCTTAACATTCTGAGGGTACTCCAGGGTAGTTAAAGTAGTATCGTGAATATGAGGCTGCAAAAAAGCCCCTCCAGTCGCTTGAACACTATTAGGATAAGAATTAGTCAAATACTGAAAAATAGAAAAATCATGAGGAGCAAAACTCCATAAACTATTTTCTTCTGTACGAACAGTGCCTAAATTCAAACGATTAGAATACATATACTGAAGTTTTCCAATTTTACCCTGATCTAAAAACTCCTTAATCTTAAGGATTGCAGGATGAAACAATAATAAATGACCTACCATCAAAATTAAATTTTGACTTTCAGCTAATTGATTTAATTCTCTTGCATCTTTTGAATTTAAGGTAATAGGCTTTTCAACTAAAACGTGTTTTTTATTTTCCAAAAGTTTTTTTGTAATTTCAAAATGATATTCAGCAGGAACTACAACAGAGTAAGCATCGTAATCTAAAGCACCAGAGTCATTAATAGATCTGTAAAATTTAATATTTGGGTAATTTTCTTTAATAAACTTCTCTGTATCAGGATTATTGTCAACAACTGCTGACAAAACACCTAGTTCATGAGCTGTTCTAACATGATTTTTTCCCCAACGACCTGCGCCTAATACACAAAGTTTCATTTAAATTCTCCAAAAATAAGTTTAATAAATGTAACAAAAAAAAACGATCTTTTCAATATAAAATCAATTCAAGAAGATACATTCTACATTTTTTATATTTGTTGTATAATTTATATCCAATGAGTGTCATATTAAAACCTTCTAAAATAATAGATAAATATTTTAAAAAAAAAATTATCAAAAGCTATCAAAACAGATTACTAAAAAGTAAAATTATAAAAAACACTTCTATCTTAGCATCAGGTACATTAATCCATCATTTGCTTATCTTTGGATCCTTTCCTCTACTTTCAAGACTTTTAACCCCCAAAGATTTTGGCATATTTGGTATCTACACAGCCTCTTTAGCAATCATTGGATCTTTTTCTTCAGGAAAATTTGAAAACGCAATAATGTTGCCAAAAATAGAAATCATAGCAAAAAAAACAGCTCTTCTTGGATTATTTACATGTCTTATAACATCCTTCTTTATACTAATAGCAACCGTGATTTTATTTAATATTAATAAAACATTTTCATTCTTCAATTTTGAGCTCATATTCTTTTTAATACCTTTTCACTCCTTTACACAAAAATATTACACAATCATAGAGTTTGTTTTAAACCGTCAAAAAAAATTCAAAGAACTCTCACAAAACAAAATAATTATAGGAATAGTTACAGTAATTACAACACTTTTTCTTACACAAACTCCACTAAGATCTCTATCACTTATTATTGGTATTTTTGTAGCTCATATGACAAGTTCTCTACATCTAACTATGCATTGCAATCTAATAACCCCTCACTTACTCAAAAATAAAAAGAAATTTATGTATTGCCTGAAAAGATTCAAAAAATTCCCTCTATTAATGGGAACTGGGGGACTAATTAATCGATTAGCAAGCGACAGTCCTATTTATTTTTTATCACTTTTTTATGGTGTGACTAATGTTGGGTACTATACTTTTGCAATTAAAATAGTTGAAAATCCTTTGGGTCTTCTTTCAAAATCAATGGCAGACGCATTTCGTCAAGAGGCAACAGAAAAATACCATAAAAATAACTGTTTCAATTTTTTTAAAAAAACTTTAGTATTGCTAGCTTCTTTAATCTCAATTCCTTGCTTGTTAATATTGATATTTGGACAAACAGGATTCACATTAATCTTTGGAAACGAATGGAAAATATCTGGTAAAATAGCACAAATTCTTTCAATAGCATGTATTTTTAGATATGGCATTATGCCAATCTGCTCAAATATTATTCAAATTGCAGAAAAGCTATGGTTCACTTTTTCATATCAAGTAATTCTAGCTATTGGTAGCTCAGCAAGTATTTTAATATCTCATTTATTATTTAAGGATTTTATACTAACATTATCATTGTTTCTGTTATTTTACTGTATAATGTACATCTATGAATTTATTTTCACAGTAAAAATATTAAAACGAAAAGAATGTTATGAAAAAAAGTAAAAAATATATTGGATTTCTTATAGGTTTGATACCTTTTTCTGGTGTAAAAATAATATTATATAGACTACTAGGAGCTAAAATTGGAAAAAGATGTAAAATTGGGTTATTTTCATATTTTTTATGTAACAACTACTCACAAATCATAATTGACAACTTTGTAACAATTGGAAAATCAAATAGCTTTCACATATCAGAACTTACAATTAAGTCTCATACATTAACCTCCAATAATATAAATATTAGAGGTTATGGCAAACTAACAATAGGTAAGCAAGGATATATTGCACAGCATGCGTTCTTCGATACATCAGGAAATATAGAAATAGGACATTATGTAGCAACTCCACCCTTTGGCGCAATATACTCACACAACTATTCAACAACATGGTTTGAAGAAGGTAGAAAAGCTAATAAAAATACTGTAAAAATTGGCGATAACTGTTGGTTTGGGCCAAAGACTATCATTTCAAATTCATCCATCGGTAACTACTGCAAAGCAGCCCCAGGAAGTGCAATTTTTGAAAATCTTCCGAATCATGCAATGGTAATGGGCAATCCTGCTAAGATCATATCAAAAGTTTATCCAAAAAAGCTACCTAAAGACTTTATCAAAACAAAAGAATTTCAAGACTATTGCAAACAATTCTCCTCTAACAAAAAAGACCTCTTATTTGTCTCAAGCAAAACTTTAATCAACGAAATATCTAAAATAAAACACACCATAATATTTAGCACATTAGAATCACCTAAAATAGACATGTCAAATATAACACTAGTTGATCTACATCAAAATAAAATTAAAGGATCAGACCTTCCTCTATCAATAAAACTAGCAAATGCACTTCGAGAATGGGGACTATTCCTAGATATATGTACTTAAATATATCCATTCCAAATAATTTTATAGAAGAAAGAACTTACACCATTAGCACTTTGATAAGAGACTTACTTGGCTTACCCTATGAACTATCAATCCATGAAAACCCATCTACAGAAATCTCTTTTAATAAAAAAAATATTATTATAGTAGATTCCTTTTTCAATAAATATGCTTCAACAAAAAATTATCTTCATGAAAATAATCTTCCAAAAAGCATAAAAAAAATTCCAAATCCATTCAAGTTTACCGAGAACCTCATTTCAATTTATGGAGATGGCCCTATACTTATTGAAGATCATAAAATAACCTGTAATTTAGACATCATAGCCTCCACTTTTTTTATGCTTACACGGTGGGAAGAGTACGTACTAAATGAAAAAGACCAATTCAGTAGATTTAACGACCTAAAATCTTGTGCTTATAAATTCAATTTCTATGAGCGTCCAATAGTAAATGAATATATTGAATGCATATGGAAAATGCTAAAAAAACTTGAGTTCCCAAAAGAAAGAAAACAAACAAAATTTAGTATCTTCCACTCTCATGACATTGATCACCTAAACTATTGGTCATCTCCATGGAAGTTTCTAAAATCATCTATAAAATATACCTTCTTTAATAAAAACATTCCATTTGTTGTCAAAAGCTTAAAAGAATACCCCTTAAGTTTTTTCAATCCCAAAAAGGATCCTTACTATACTTATGACTATCTTATGAATAAATCAGAAGAGTTAAATACTAAGTCCCATTTTTATTTCATGTCAGGAGGTATAACAAAATATGATTCAAAATACAGCATAACAACACTTTATGCAAAAAAAATATTTAAAAACATAAAAAAACGTGGTCATATAATAGGATTTCATCCCAGCTTTAACACGTATAATAATCAACATCTTTTCAACAAAGAACTTTCTCACTTACAAAGTATTATTAAAGAACCCGTAGAATATGGAAGACAACACTACTTGAGATTTGAAGTCCCAACAACATGGCAAATTTGGGAAGATAACAATCTTAAACAAAGTTCTAGCTGTGGTTATCCATTATTATTTGGATTTCGATTAGGTATTTGTTTACCCTTCCATCCTTTTAACATCCTAACAAAACAAAAACTATCCCTTTTAGAAAAACCATTGCTCGTCATGGATGCCACGTTGACAACTGCTTTACATCAAAAAAAAATGTTATCAAAGAGCTTTGAAAAAATTGATACCGTTTTAAATCAAGTCAAGAAATACAATGGTACCTTTAGTCTTCTATGGCACAATGGAAATCTATTTCTACCAGAGTGGTATTCCAGTATCAAATCCTATGAAAACCTTCTAACAAAATGTAAAGAATATAGCTAATATGAGAAGTAAAAACAGTCACAATTTATTAAAAATAAATAAAAATATTATTACTATAACCTGCTTATTAATTATTTATTTCCTTAGTTTAAATTATATATTTTTATCATTAATAGGACCAAATTTCGGAGGCTTTTTTGTAGAGTACGAATTAAAAAAAATGATCCTGTCTTTGAGTATAATATTAGGTATAATTTTCCCTCTCCTATCGATCACCTATAAAAACAACCTTTATTTTTTACTTGTTTTTTTTATTTGTATAAACCAATTAATTTCTGAATTAGTCTTATTTAGCTGTCAAAATATTTCATTTATGGTCCCCTTATCAAGCATCATTTTTCTAATAATTGCATGTATAATCAGCAAATTAAAAATAAACATAAGCCCCCCTTACAAAATTAAATACAAAAAAACACCATTGTATGTACTAACAGCACTTTTTATTGGTGTAATAATATTCAAATTTGGTATTAATACAAACTTAAATTTATTACAATTATCTTCTGACCTTATATACGATCAACGTGAAACATACCATAACACATCAAATAAATATTTAGATTATATTCTTACATGGCTATATAAAGTGCTTATCCCATTAATATTTATACTCAGCATATCAAACAAATCACGCATCATAAGTATACTATCTATGCTAGGAATTTTAACATTATTCTTAACTACTGCTATGAAAGGAATTCTATTTAGTATATTAATATTAATCTTCTTTGTACTCTATAAAAAATCATTTATTCAACAAAGCCTCTCTATCAACATCTACTTGATCCTATTAATATGGATTAGTTACTTTATAGACAAAACTACAAACATCTATATTATGACTAGCTTATTTGCAAGAAGAACATTTTTAACCCCCGCATTAGTTAAATCTAAATATTTTGAATTCTTTGAAAACAATCACATGTATTTAGGTAATAGCGTTTTTAGATCTTTTGTAGATAATCCATACGAAACAAATACTGCAAAAGTAATTGGTGAGACTTACCTAGGGGTAGGATGGGCAAATACTGGCTTTCTAGGTGATGCATTCATGAACTTTGGATTACCAGGAATAATAATATACTCAATCATAACATCCCTAATTATATTATACTTTTCTAAATTAAACCCATTACCAATAACTGCAGGGATATTTGTATTATTTGTATTCACACTTAATGATGGTAGTTTATTCACACAGATGCTTACAGGAGGTGGTTTCTTATTAATTCCTTTAAGCTATATATTTTTATATACACCTCAAATTAATATAGAAAAATCTCTCAATAAATGATAGATTCTAACTAATGAAAAATAATAAAAAACTTACTGCAATCATTGATTATGATGCAGGAAATCCAAAATCCATACAAAACATGCTTAAAAAATTAGAATTTGATAGCATAATCACAAGAGATAAAAAAGAGATACTTAGAGCATCCCATATCATTTTACCAGGTGTAGGTCATTTTAAGTATGGTATGGAACAATTAATAAAACTCGATCTCGTTAAAACTCTTCAAACATTAACACTTAAAGAAAACATCCCCTTTCTAGGAATATGCTTAGGAATGCAATTGTTAACAGAATATAGTGAAGAAGGTAACATCAATGGCCTTTCAATAATCAAAAACACAAAAACAATAAAATTCAACACAAACAAAAAAAGAATAAAAATACCACACATGGGATGGAACTCAATTCAAACAAAAAAAAACTCTCTTTTATTTAAGGGTATAAAAGAACCGAGATTTTATTTTGTTCATTCTTACAGAGTTTTTTCTGAAGATGAAGAGGTAATTAGTAGTCTAACAAAGTATGAAAATGAATTTATTAGTGCAATAGAACAACAAAACACTTTTGGTGTTCAATTTCACCCTGAAAAAAGTCATAAGTTTGGATTTCAATTATTTAGGAATTTTCTAACATTATGAGTAACTATCCAAGAGTAATCCCTATATTATTATTAAAAGAAGATGGGTTATATAAAACACACAAATATAAAAACCCAATTTATATAGGAGATCCAATAAATACTATCAAAATATTTAACGATAAAGAGTGTGATGAACTTATAATTATCGATATTCAAGCATCAAAAAGTAAAAAACCACCAAACTTTAAATTGCTTGAAGATTTATCAAGCGAATGCTTTATGCCAATTACATATGGTGGAGGAATTAAGTCATTAAATGACATAAAAAGTATCTTTAAATTAGGAATAGAAAAAATAGCATTAAATTCTGTATTACTTGAAAACTCATCAATAATAAGTGAGGCAAAAGACATTTTCGGATCACAAAGTATCATTGGTGTAATAGATATAAACAAAACACTACTTGGCAACCACTGTCTCTATGATTATCAATTAGGTAAAAATATAAAAAAGAACATTATAGATTATGCAAAAAATCTTGAAGACAAAGGAGTAGGAGAACTATTAATTAATTTCGTGTACTTAGAAAATTCTAGAAAAGGATACGACATAGAATTTCTAAGAAATTTCTTACCACATTTCCAAATACCCATTATAGCAAATGGAGGTATCGCCAGTTTAAATGATATAAAAGAAGGCCTAGATATAGGTATTAATGCTGCAGCAGCGGGAAGTTTTTTTATTTTTAAAAAAAATAATAATGGAATATTGATATCCTACCCATCATATGAGATGATAAAAGAACAAATTTTAAACATAAAAACTAATAATGAATACAACATATCAACAATGTAAACAATGTATTATGGATACATCGGCTGGATGTATAGAATTTGATAAAAATGGAATCTGTAACTTCTGTAAAATTCACTTAGAACGTACATCAAAAGAACAATATTCCCAAAAAGAACTGGATAATCTAACAAACAAAATTAAAAAAAGCAAAAAAAAGAACTCAAAATATGACTGCATAATTGGGGTTAGTGGAGGAGTAGATAGTACATATGTAGCTTATTTAGTAAAAGAAAAGTTGAAATTAAATCCTTTAGCAATCCACTTAGATAATGGATGGAACGATGAGCTAGCAGTAAGTAATATCGAAAAATGTTTAAATAAACTAGATATAGATTTATACACACATGTTATAGATTGGTCTGAATTTAAAGATTTACAACTAGCGTTTATGAAAGCATCTATTCCAAACATAGAAATATTAACAGATCATGCAATAACTGCAATCCTCTACAAAATCGCAAGAAAATATAATGTAAACTATATAATAAATGGTGCAAACATCTCTTCTGAATCTATAATGCCCAAAAGCTGGATGTGGTATGGCTTTGATCTAAAACTAATCAAAAGCATACATAAAAAACATGGAAATATTCCAATAAAAACATTCCCAACACTAAGCTTAAAATCTTATGCCAAATACGTTTTCTTTAACAAAGTCAAATCTATACCAATTTTAAACTACATCAATTATGATAAAGAAAAAACCAAAAAGTTTCTTTCAGAAAAACTACAATGGAAAGATTATGGAGGAAAACATTTTGAATCAATTTTCACACGTTTTTTCCAAGCATATATCTTGCCAAAAAAATTTAATATAGATAAACGCTTACCCCATTTATCCAGTTTAATTCTTAGCAATCAAATAACTAAAAAAGAAGCCCTAGAGATTTTAAAAAAACCAATATATCCAAATGAAAAAATGTTAAATGAAGATATAACCTATTTTAAAAAGAAAATGGGTTTTACTGATCACACATTTGAATTAATGATGAATCAAAAACCCAACTATTACACAGACTTCAAAAATAACGCATCATTTATTACTAATCCAAAATACAAGAACATATATTATTACATTAGGACTAAAATTCTTG
>CEOK01126276.1_pt1 | contig 11000 bp, 13 predicted proteins | sample 427001 | NCBI WGS metagenome assembly CEOK01 (sample SAMEA2591108, study PRJEB7988) | marine metagenome | isolation source: saline water (ENVO:00002010), including | reverse complement strand
AGTTAAGTTTCAAAACCTTGGTGAAAACGGTGCTGAAGCTCATTTCACATGGGAGCCTAAGTCTGGTAGTTATATACCTTTACCAACTGATATGGCAGCAGATGAGTCTATGCCCTGGGAATAATGTTTAAAAAGAAGAAAGATAAATCTCGCAAAGCTCCGCACATACATGCTACTAGAAAGCAGCGTGAAGCTTGGGAATGGTGCGTTAAAAACAAAATAGGTATTTGCGTTACACCTGAGTGGAACAATGTAGGTAGCTGGCGAGTAGAGATAAGTATGAAAGATAAAACAACATTAGATCCTAACACGTACAAAGGTACTGAGGCAATGAACAAGATGTATGAATACTGTAAATACTATAAAGACAAATATGAAAATACACTTTAAAAATGCAAATGAAGCTTACGAATACTACCATGACCGTATACTCACGCATGGCATACCGTTTGGTGATACTAAAGCGTTATTCAATATAGGGTTTTATTTAGAAAATCCTAACGATAAAATGATAATAAATAAAGAACGTAAATGGAGTCTTGATTATGCAGAAGCTGAATGGCAGTGGTATTTATCTGGCGATTCAAACGTTAAAAAGCTAGGTGAAATATACGGTAAGATACCTGCTATATGGCAAAAGATGGCTGACAGCAGTGGTGAGGTTAATTCTAATTACGGTTGGCAGTGGATGCGTAATGCACAGCTATCACACGTAATTAATAAACTAAGAGATTATCCTGACACAAGGCAAGCTGCTATAAGTATATACGATGCTAAAGAAATAGCTAAGTATCATCACGATACACCGTGTACATATGCGGTACAGTTCTCAATAATTGATGACTTACTATGTATGTCAGTGTATATGCGATCTAACGATCTATGGTATGGTTTTTGCAACGATCAATATCAGTTTGCAAATCTACAAGAGTTAGTAGCATCAATGCTAGGTATTGAAATAGGTTGGTACTACCACCATGCGCATAACTTACATTTATATAACGACAAGATATGACATATTGTATATACCATATACCGGGTAAAAAAATAGGTGTAAGCAAAGACCCTAAGTACAGGGTAGAGAAACGTCAAGGCTATAACGAAGATGAATATGAAATATTAGAGATGTCAGATGACATAGAATATATTTCTAAACGCGAGATAGAGCTACAAGTAAAGTATGGTTACAAAGTTGACGAAACACTTTTTAAAAATTTAAACTGTAATAAAATGAAGATAAACGTTACTGATCAAACAACAACATTTCCTGTACCGCTTAATAAGCTAAAAGGTAGATTGATGGATAATATAGGTATGAAGATTACCAACTGTTGTGGTACCTGTGAGATAACACCAGAGTTAATAGCTTGGATAGTTAAAAATGCTAACACATCTCAGTTTAACGAAGATAGATGTTATGTATATAATAAAGCAATGGCTAAGTTTATGAACACTTTTAACTTTAATGTTGAAAAAGAAAAGTCTAAAAATATATTTAACAATATACGTAGCTGGGCTATGGTTAGAGGTATATATGATAAAGGCGATTCACGTACACAGTACGTTAAGTTAATGGAAGAAGCTGGCGAATTAGCTAGAGCACTACTTAAAAACGATAAGCCAGAAGTTATAGACTCTATTGGCGATATGGTTGTAGTACTTACGAACCTAGCTAAACTAGAAAAACTAGATATAGAAGACTGTATAGATAATGCTTACGAAACTATATCTAAACGTACAGGTAAAATGATTCATGGAACATTTGTTAAAACAGAATCACTATGAGCAGCAGAGAAATAATGAACAGTAAAAATGGTGTGTCAACTAGACGTATGGATTTTAGAGATCCTGTAGTTGAAAACGTTTGCGATAAGTTTTTACGCAGATCAGATGTTGGCTATGAAAAGTATGGTCGTACATTAGATGATGAGCGTAAAGGTAAACACAAAGACTTACTTGGTTATTTAAACGATATACAAGAAGAGTTGATGGATGCAATATTGTATATTCAAGCAGCGCGTGAAGAGATGATAGATCAGATGCAAGAGCAACGTATGAATAACATAATGCGTAACGGTAATAATGGAGAGCATTATGACAACACGCCGGAAGAAAACTAAAAAGCGTGGACCTGTGAGAGCTAAGAAGGTAACCTATGATGGGATTACCTTTGCCTCCGGGCTTGAGCGTTATATGTACCAAGCTTTAGTAAAAGCTAAAATCAAATCTAAGTATGAAGGTGAAACGTTTGTTTTACTAGACGGCTTTTATTTTGATAACGAGGTATATGAAAGACAAAGCAACGGTAAAGGTGAGATGGTTAATAGAGGTTGCAAGCGTATACTACCTATAAAGTACACACCAGATTTTATTGGTAAAGACTTTATAATAGAAACAAAAGGTAGAGCTAACGAAAGTTTTCCAATGCGCTGGAAATTATTTAAGAGATTAGTTATGAATCAATTTCCGCATGTAACTTTATATAAACCTCAAAACCAGAAAGAGTGCGACAAAGTAATTGAATTAATTTTAAATAAAAGAGAATGATTATTGCATGGGAACTAAACATAGGGTTTTACCCTGGCGTTTTAATAGGTTTTAGAAGTTATCCAAATACAGGTAACGGTATAGAAAACCACGTAATATATTTACCATTTATAGATTTATGTTTAACAATAGAAAGAGAAATCAATGACGAACACGAGTAAGGATATACTATCCGACATTACAGTGCATATGAAATATGCTAAGTATATTCCAGAACTAAACAGAAGAGAAACTTGGGAAGAGCTTGTAACGCGTAACATGAATATGCACATCAAGAAATACCCTAAACTAGAAGATGAAATAAGAACTAACTACGAAATGGTTTATGCTAAGAAGGTTTTACCTTCAATGCGTAGCCTACAGTTTGGTGGTAAGCCAATTGAAATATCGCCAAACAGATTATATAACTGTTCGTTCTTACCGATAGATCATATTGATAGTTTCTCTGAAACAATGTTCTTATTATTATCAGGTTGTGGTGTAGGTTATTCAGTACAGAAACACAACATTAAACAACTACCTGATATTATAAAGCCACACGTAAAGCGTACTAGACGTTTTGTTGTTGGCGATTCAATTGAAGGCTGGGCTGATGCAGTAAAAGTATTAGCTAAGTCTTACATGGGTGATAAACGATCATCTAAAATAGAGTTTGATTACTCTGATATACGACCTAAAGGCGCGAGACTTGTAACGTCTGGTGGTAAAGCACCTGGTCCACAACCATTAAAAGAGTGTTTAACTAAAGTTCAAGGTATACTTGATGCTTGTGACGAAGGTACTAAGCTAACCTCAATACAAGCTCACGACGTTGTATGTCACATTGCTGATGCTGTATTAGCTGGTGGTATACGTAGAGCAGCTCTTATATCTTTATTCTCTGCAGATGATGAAGAGATGATAGCTTGTAAGTCTGGTGACTGGTGGGAAACAAACCCTCAACGAGGTAGAGCTAATAACTCTGCTGTATTAATGAGACATAAGATAACTGAAAAGTTTTTCTTTGATCTATGGAAACGTGTAGAGCTATCAGGCTGTGGTGAGCCTGGTATTTATCTTAATAACGATAAAGCTTGGGGTACTAATCCTTGCTGTGAGATAGCACTACGACCTTTTCAATTTTGTAATTTGTGTGAAGTTAACGTGTCGGACGTTGAGTCGCAAGAAGACTTTAATGCACGAGCTAAAGTAGCTTCGTTTATAGGTACGCTACAAGCCGGTTACACTGACTTTCATTATTTAAGAGAAGTATGGAAAGAAACAACAGAAAGAGACGCTCTTATAGGTGTGTCAATGACAGGGATCGGGAGTGCCGCTGTGCTCCAAATGGATATGAAGGAAGGTGCAAGTATAGTCAAAACAGAAAACTCAAGAGTAGCGAGCCTGATCGGAATAAATAGATCAGCAAGATGTACAACTGTTAAACCTGCAGGGACGACATCTCTGGTACTCGGAACGTCATCGGGTATTCATGCATGGCATAATGATTATTATGTCCGTAGACTGCGCGTAGGGAAAAACGAGGCTATATATTCATACTTAAATGATAACCATCCTGAAATATTAGAAGATGACTATTTTAGACCGCATGATACAAGTATTATTAGTATACCGCAGAAAGCACCTGAAGGCTCTATTATTAGAACTGAATCTGCTATGGATCTACTTGAAAGAGTTAAGAGAGTAGCGACTGATTGGGTGAAACATGGTCACAGACACGGTAGTAATACTCATAATGTTTCTGCAACTGTATCGTTGAAAGATACTGACTGGGGTCCAGCCGGTGAATGGATGTGGGCTAATAGAGATAACTACAATGGCTTGTCTGTATTACCTTATGATGGTGGTACTTATACTCAAGCACCGTTTGAAGATATAACAAAGGAAGAATATGAGGAAATGGTAAAAGCCCTACACCAAATAGATTTATCTAAAGTTGTAGAGCTTGAAGACAATACCGATCTGAAAGATCAGTTAGCCTGCGTAGGCGGTGCCTGCGAAGTTGTTTAAATAAAGGGAGGTTAACGCCTCCCTTTTTTATTAACCAGCTGTAAAATAAGCGTATTCAAATTGAATAACGTGCGTTGAAGAAGATAATGCTTTTATTATTTTATTAGACATGATAGGTATAATAGCAAACTCGTTAGCTGCTATTCTAGCAAATTCAATAGTGTTTGTATCACCATCAGTATCTACACCTGTTACATATAAACCTAATTGATTAGTTGTAGCTGTAGTACCGTCAGCTTGAAACCCAGTATGTTTTACGTATAAGTATTGATTAGCTGACCCAGAAGGTTTTATTTCGTTTAAAGTACCGCCTGATACCTCAGCTGTATCTCTAGAAAATCCTACATAAGGTTGAGAAACAGTTAAAGCTTTTTCTTGAGACAAAGCTATAGCGTCTGGAAAGTCAGTAGCTGTACCTGTTAATGTTAATTTTGCTGTTAACGTTGCTGCCATGTTTATTTATTTAAGTATTAAACTATTTTATAAGCAGTATCACCGTCGCTATCTTTATAAGCTTCTAGTATCTGCTTTCTATTTTTACCGTTTGACTTTAATGATATATGAATCCAAGAGTAATCAAACTCGTTTATCATTTGATCAAACTCTATCCCTGATTTTACTACCCAGTCGTATATTTCTTTATTAGACATTTTACCTTTGCTCCAATACTGTAAATCAAGTGCTTCACCTTTACAATGTTGCGACTTAGAACTTCCACCAATAGCACGATTGAGTTCCGGGTTGCGATAACCACTACTAATCCTGATAGGACCAAGAACGTCGCGCATAGGCTGTATAAGATCTCTAACGAGCACTTGCATATTTTTAAGGTGTTCTTTATTCGGCGCATTGTTTATACCTAATCTTTTAGCTGTGTTACTATGTATTATTTCTGGTAGCGTAAAATTCTTACTCAATCTCATTACTTTATTATTATGGTTAAATTAGTAGAACTATCGTGGTCTATTTTTAATTTATATAAAGATATATCAAAACTTAAACATTCGTCTAATAAAAAAGCTGTTTTAGCTGGTATAGATAAATCTTTTATAAAGTAGTAATCTACACTTGCATCAGCTTCTGTTTCTAAATAAACACTAACAGCTTCAGCAGTAGAGTTGTTATTAGATATATATACTTTTGATATTTTACCTGTATCTTGAGTATTTTTTTGTAGCAAAACTGTTGAAGTACCACTTGTTATATTTACATATTTAGCCATAGTTTTATATTATTTACTGTAATTTATACTAAATCAGGTTCGTTCCAATCTAACCAATTACCTTCAATATAGTCTATAATTTCTTGGTTAGTTAAACCACCTTCAACTTCTTGATCGTATTCAATTATAGCTTTATCTTTAGCTACACTCATTCTACTAGATTTTCTTAAATCTTCACTTAACTCTAACATTTCTTGAGTAGTTACTAATTTGTATTTTTTAATATCCATATCTTGATTTTTCTGCGTTATAATTTGCTGTTACTTCTGAACTTGATAAAGCTTTATGGTATACTCTTACTATAGCGTAATAACCTCTAAAGGCTTCATAACCAGAACCAGCCGATGTTCGGCCAGCACCAAAAAGCATAAAATCTCTAACATAACTTGATGGGCTTAAATTTTTACTAGTTAAACCTTGAACTAAAGATCCATTAACATAAAGCTTTAATGTATGGTTACCAGAACTACTGCCATCTGCACCCGGAGCTGATATAGTGGTAACATCATGATACCAAGTGTTAGTACTATAAGTACCCCAACCGCTACTCATTATACCCGCGCTTTGCATATAAAACCATCTAACACCACTACTACTAAATCTAGTTCTAATACCATTATTAGCGTACATCGCCCATAAATTTCCATTATTTACAAAAGCACCATTTGTTCTATACCAAACTTCAATTGTAAAACCTGTATTTTCAAAAGCTTGTGTAGAAGGATCAGTAGTAGCACTATTGCCACTAGTTTCACCTTTTAAAACACCAAACGTAGAAGTACCATGACTACCTTCACCGCTACCATCTAGAGCTGAAAACATAGCTCTCTTATAAAATTGATCATTTACACCGTCTAAGAGTACGGCTTGAGTACTATCTATAGAAGCAACAGAACCGCCATTAACAATACCCGCACCATGTCCATCTTGTACTATAGCGCCAGTTAAAGTACCATCAACTCTATTTGATAATGTAGTAGCTCCTGAAGACTCTAATGCAGCATCATACCATATAAGTAATTTATCTGTAGTGAAAGTAGGACCTGCTGCTGGAACAGTTACACTATTTACTTTAGCTACGTTAGCAATAGCTACACCGTCGACTTTAGCTATATTAGCTAGAGCTATACTATTTATTTTAGAAACACCACCCATTAGTCTCCGACAGAGTATTCAACAAACGTATTGTCAGGGTTAAACCATATCTGACCATTACTAGCATCTAAACAATAACCTATTATTCTAACTATATCACCATTACCGTTTGGTGATGTAGCTGTAGCAGCGCCATATCTATCTGTACCACCTGTATCAGCAACTTGATCTTTATTTAAAAATAAAACATCTCCAACGGCTCCTGGATCGTGATCTAAAGTTACCATACCTCTAAGTAAAACGCCATTAGTATCCGAAGCAGCGCCTAAAGCTACACCTAACAAACCATCACTAGTAGCAGCAGCGTTTGGATTTGCTAATTCCCAATTACCTGAAGAGTTGTAGTGATATATTCTACCAGTTATCATAGATGTCGTACTACCAAACAAAACTACATCACCTTCTCTACTTCCATCAGTGCTACTAGTTTTAGTAAAAAGCCTTTGAGTTATTATAGTGTTCTCACCTTCTTGCATCAGCCCTGACGCTCTAAACCTCCCATTTACAGTAGTTAAAGATGTAGATCCATAACCAATGGTTACGTCAATATCGTTATCTGAGCCACTTCCTGTTAAAACCAACCCTATTTGCGGAGCACTAGCACTATCATTACTAGTTGCTACATATAATTCTAACTTACCAGCCTCGTCAGTATCATTTGATTCAACTATACTACCAACAATAGAAGAGTAAAAAATAAAATTATCACTACCATCATGATTTGGAGCTTTAAAATGTATAAGACCACATATATCACCATTAACTCCAGCCGCACCTCTTTTGTTATGAAGCACTAACTCACCACCTTGAGAATTATCTCCAGTGTGTGCTATCATCAATGTTGGATGAGCTGACGTGGAAGACGCTATAGTAAAGTCATCTGTTATAGCTGAAAAACTAGTTGATGTAGATGATATTGCTCCATCAATAGCAAAAGTTAAGTTGGCTTGAGCAGCACTAGCGTCAGTAGTTGTTATAGTAGTAGCACCATGTGTACCACAAGCTATAGCACAAGTATCACCAGTACTACCTGTTAGAGTTATTGTTTTACTATCTAAGTTTATATCATCAACTGTTAAAGAACTAGATATAGTAACATCGCCTGCAGAGGATATACCTAATCTCTCAGCTTCGTTTGTACCAGTAGTACCTGTTAATAAAGATATAGCACCATACTCAGAAGATAATTTTAAAGTATTGTCTGTATCATTATGTTGTATAAAAGTTCTTCTAGTACCATTTTGAGTAAACTCTATGTAAGGACTACCATCTGCAGTAGAGCCATTTAAACTTATGGCAGCACCTGATGATGGTGTAGAAGTAATACCATCTACAGTTATAGTACCATCAGAAGCTATACTCATTCTTTCAGTAGCTCCAGTAGATGGATCTGTAGTTCCTGTGTTATTAGTTGTACCCGTTAAAAATCTAATTCCACCACCACCACCAACATTGCTTATAATGTCAAAAGTGTTACTATTATGTTGTATAGCACCTTGAATTATATCACCATCTGCTTTAAACCATAATCTTGGATTATCAGTTTCATTACTATCATCTGTGTCAGCAGATATTATTAAGGTAGCATCACCAGAGGTTCCAGCTGTTACAGTTAAGTTTCCTTTTATAGTAAGAAGATCACTATGAAGGATTGACGAGGCAGCCCTTAAATCTAGTACTTCTCTTGAGCTAGCGTCTCCATCTCTTAAATAAAAGCTAAATTTAGACTCTTCAGCATTAGCAGTTTTTGTAGTTTGTTGACACTCAATACTACCAGAAGTTACCTCAGAAGAACCATCATTTAATGCTGCAAACAGTATAGAACCTGCTAGATCATCATCAACCCCAGCTGCACCTCTATTGTTGAACAATTTCAACCTAGGGCCACTGCTATCGTTAGTAGTGTTTTGTATTACAAGTAATGGGTCGTTTGCGTTAGTTGAAGTAAAAGTAAATGTATCACCTGTCGATGTACCACTAGATATAGCACCAGCTGTTCCAGCTGTAGCTACATTTAAGTTAGCAACCTGCGTTGTAGAAGATACTGTGAACGGTGCAGTACCTGTTGCTACATCTGAAGTAAAAGTTTGAGCTCTGAAATCATAATCACCTATATCTAAATTGGCATTAGCAAATATACCAGTAATACCATCGTCTCCCCAAGTTATAAGATCATTTTCAGCTCCTGATATAAACTTAGTTCCAGTGTGTAGTTTGATTTGTGGTATAGTTGTACCAAAATCCCCTATAGTTATAGCATCTTGAAAAGTACCGTTGTGTGATGCAACACCAAAACTTAATCTACCACCCTCTTGACCATCAATAACTGAGGCTGCTTGAGAGTGTATTTTAGCAAACAAAGTTTGTTGCTGTAAAGCGTCATCACCGTAAAACTCAATATTCCCTAGATTGTCATTTACCGCACCCGCCGCACCTTTATCTTTTGCAAATCTAAGTATAGCTCCGTTAGCATCATTTTTTTGATTTTTTATTGTAAACAAAGGACCACTAGTAGCTTGACTATGAAAGCTAGGTGTGTCTGCAAAAACAGTGAAACCATCTATTGGAGCAGCGTGGCTCTGCCCAATTGACACATCTGCATTTATTATACGAAAGTCTTCACCTTCACAATCTATTCCACTAAATATTTTTAATTTACCGGCTATAGTTGTTAATGAACTAGTACCACTAGCTACATTAACATCAATCTCATCTTCTGCGTCACCATCTATTAATTCAAATCCAGTCACTAATTCTCCATCATGAGATGCTAGACTGATTACTACATGGGCACCTTCTTGACCATCTGTTGTTTCCTCTATTGAAGCTCCTATAGCAGCATACTGTGTTGAATTTTGAGCACTGTCTTCTGCCATAAAGATGATATTACCTATAGTATCACCATCAGCAGGGGCAGCGCCTCTATCTTTTGTAAACTTTAATTGAGGACCATAGGTTGTATTTGCATTACTTTTAATATGAACCCTAGGATAACCAGCGCTAGTTGATTGTACTAACAACTCACTACTATCAAACGTAAGATTAGACTCTGATGTTACTGTACCATCACCATCATCAGTTATCAAAGCGTTAGCTGTTCCACCCAAAAACCCAGCTAATGTTGTTATATTAGGTTGAGATGCAGCTGTAGTAGCTGTATTAGGTGCAAGTCCAGCTATTGTAGCTACAGTTGCTGCTTGACCTGTGCAAGAAGTAGACGAACCAGTTAAAGTACCAGTTAAACCACTATCAAAAGTAACAGCGTTAGTAATATTACCTCCTGTTATAGCAAGATCACCAGCTATAGTAGTTAACGAACCAGTACCACTACCTATAGTTGCGTCTACAGTACCATCATCTTGACCAGTTATTAAAAAGCCTGAAGTGAGAGTACCATCAGCCATTACTATTAAGTCAATATCACCTTGCTCGCTACCATCTGTAACGCTTACAATTTTAGATAAAAATCTACTGTAAATAGTAGCGTTGCCAGCACCATCTCTACTGTTAGCTCTTAAATCAAAAATATGATCACTGTTTTGCCCTACACCACTAGCGCCTCGTAGCTTATAAGCATTAGTTATAAACCCAACTGCATCATTATCATTTTGATTAAGAATAAAAGCACCATTAGATGTTAAGTTATTACTTGCAGTAATATTACTACTAGCATTAATATTAGAAACACTTAACGTAAGTATTGCAGGGTTATACTCAAATTGTTGACTATCAAGTAAACCGTTACTTTCATTGTGAAAAACTATTGGAAAATTTGTACTACTAGTGCTGTCAGTAACTGTAACAGTAGAAGCTAAACCACCACTTATACCAGTGTTCTTAGTTATCTTACCGTCACTGTCAACAACTAGCACTCCAGTTTCAGATGATGTACTTATGTTTTCTAAATAAACATCAGATCTAAACCTAGCAATAAGCTGTTGTATGTATTGTCCTATAAATTTCATATGCTAACTATTTATGTGCCCAACAATATCTTTCACCTGCTTTGGCAGTATTTTTACATCTTCTACCATCGCTTTTTATATGTACACATCTTCTAGCTTTT
>CEOK01109944.1_pt1 | contig 11008 bp, 8 predicted proteins | sample 427001 | NCBI WGS metagenome assembly CEOK01 (sample SAMEA2591108, study PRJEB7988) | marine metagenome | isolation source: saline water (ENVO:00002010), including | reverse complement strand
ATGGCGGAGGCGATATCACTAGCCCCTGTACTTCTAATGGATTGTGAGGAGAGTCCATCGAGAAGGTTGGCTGAGCTTTTTTGAAAGGCTAGTACAGCAGCTTCCGTATTCCTTTTGACAGAGGAAGTAACAATCACTTCTTCTAGACCTTCAGCGGCCTCATTTAAAATAACATCTATTAGTGTGGTTTTATTTTCATTGACAATTATTTCTGCTATTTCAATAGTTTCATATCCCAAAAAAGAATAGACCAACGTGTATTCGCCAGGAACCAACTCAAGGCCATAGACTCCATCAAAATCAGTAGTTGTTCCTTCGGTTGTACCTTTAATTTGAATATTAGCAAAAGGAATAGGATCTAGAAATGTCCCATCAGTGAGCTTGCCTGAAATTTTTCCAATTTGAGCAAAACAATTAAATGCAAAAAAGAATAAAAAGAGTGTATAGATGTATTTCATAAATAATTAAAAAAAACCCGCACATTAGTTGTGCGGGTTAAATATAAAATAAGTTTTGAGTTTAGTTTTGTTGTCCGTAATAAGACCACCCAAAATTATTAGTTGCACCAACTGTTGCCGAATCTGAAGAACTTATTGCTGTTGCAAATCCGTTTTCAAAAGATGTATCGTCAACTTTGTTATCAAAAATTCCAGCTAGAGTAGCTCCGTCAGGGACAACTACTTCCCAGCTAGTAAAAGTAAGTTCCCCATCATTAAATCTAGTTACGTCCGCTGCTTTATCTAATTCAACATTAGAACTAGCAGATAAATTGTAAGCAAGCAGATTAGAAACGGTTCCATTGGCTCCATCTCTAAAGTCAGCAATGGCATTTTTAGTGTTTGCTGTGTTTCCAATCACAGTAACGTTTGTTAAGGTGAAAGGTTTATTCACATCTGCACCCGCTTTAGGGCCATCAATTTCCATAGCGTGATCTCCTGCAGGTTCTTGTATGATCATTACATTATCAATAGTACCATCGTAGGACATATCTATATCAACAGCATCATCACCTTGACCCCATACAATTACATTAGTTGCATTTACAGAGCCACCAAAAAATTCAACACCATCGTCTACATTACCAACAACTTCGATGTGGTTTACCGTAGTTCCATTGCCTACACCACCAAATGTGATTCCATTAATTTCGTTATCAGCTCCAATTTCAGCACCTCCGTGACGTACACTTAAATAAGTAATGGATCCTGAACTGTCTGTATCGTCAGTTCCACCAAATAATCCTTCTGCAACATCAGCAGGGATGCCTTCAATTTGTTGTGTTGTGGCACCTGCTGGATCATCACCGTGAACATGAGCATTTCCAAGAACAATCAAACCACCCCATAATCCACGAACATTTTGGTCTAAATTAGAACCTGCAAGTTGGCCTACTTCAATATCGTCTGCAACAGAGGTCATAATAATGGGAGCCTCAGCGGTTCCGTTGGCCTGAATGGAAGCGCCCTGAGCAACAACTAAGACAGATGCATTAGTTCCAGTTCCTCCTGCTGCTTTAATGATTGTACCAGCTGGAATCGTCAACGTGGCTCCATTTTTTACAAAAACTCTTCCGTCAAGAGTCCAAATAACTGATGCATCTAATGTCGTATCTTCCGTGATATCAGCATCTAATACATAAGTGGGTGCTTCAACAGTTACAGTTTCAGTTACTGTTTCAACAACTGTTTCTGTTTCAGTAACTGTTTGATAGATTACCTCTGGTTCGTCATCAGAACATGACAATGCAATTAAGGCTAATAGAGATAATGATGTTAATTTAAATTGTTTCATCTTTAGTTTTTATAGGTTTGAAGCAAATATAATAGCGGACACAAAGCATGTTATTAGATAAGCGTTAACGATGTCAGTGGAATTACTAATTAATTGTTAAAGCTTTTACGACCAAATAACCTTAAATTAACATATAGGTTGTAAGGATATATGTTAGTTTTAGACGATGAAATGGGAACAGCTTTTATCACTCAATCGCTACGGCGATACTACCAAAAGATTAAGAATAGAGCAAGACACGACTCGTTTAGGTTTTGAGGTGGATTATGACCGCATTGTGTTTTCAACCGCTTTTAGAAGCCTGCAAGACAAAACTCAGGTTATTCCTTTTTCTCAAAAAGACTTTGTTCACACTCGGCTAACACACTCTTTAGAGGTTTCTGTCGTGGGTCGAAGCCTGGGGCGTCTAGCAGGCAAGCAACTGCTTGAAAAGTTTCCCCACTTATCGGCTAGTCTAGGGTATCAGGCCAATGATTTTGGAGCTATTGTTGCTGCAGCTTCACTCGCTCACGATATCGGAAACCCGCCCTTTGGGCATAGTGGCGAAAAAGCGATTGGTCATTATTTTAAAGAAGGTAAAGGGCAAGTTTATCAAAAAGAATTGACCGCAGAAGCCTATGAAGACCTTTGCTCTTTTGAAGGCAATGCCAATGGGTTCAAAATTCTATGTCAATCCCAAAAGGGGAGCCCTGGGGGGTTGCGCTTGAGTTATGCCACTCTAGGTGCCTACATGAAGTATCCCAAAGCTTCTCTTCCTTATCGGCCTACGACGCATGTAGCAGACAAAAAATTTGGGTATTTCCAATATGACAAGGCGATGTTTCAAAAAGTGGCTAGCGAATTGGAATTGCACAATGGCGCCCATTACTATCGACACCCACTGGCCTATTTGGTGGAAGCAGCAGATGACATTTGCTATACTATAATCGATTTTGAAGATGGGATAAATTTGGGGTGGATCCCAGAATCATATGCGTTGGAATACCTTCTCCAATTGGTTCAAGGATCGATTGACACAAAAAAATATGCTAGCTTGGAGAACAGACCCCAGCGATTGAGTTATCTACGAGCCCTAGCGATCAACAGTCTGATCCAAGAAGGCGTTCGCGTTTTTATAGATAATGAAAAACAAATTTTGGAAGGTAGCTATCCACATGCACTCTTAGATCGTTGTCAATACCAGGCTCAAATTAATGACATCATAGGCATAAGTGTAGAAAAAGTCTATCAATCTCCGGAAGTGATTCAAAAAGAAATCATGGGATATCAAGTACTTACAAAGCTACTAGATGCCTTTGTTACCGCAGGAGTCCATCAGCACAAAGGCAACGCAAATTCCTACGACCGCTTGTTGTTGCAATTGGTTCCTGAAGGAACCCCATTTATTGGAACGCAGCTATATGACACGCTCTTGAATGCCTGCTGTTTTGTAGCTAGTCTATCCGATGGTAAAGCCAAAGACTTGGCTCAAAAAATCCATTAACTTTGCCAAAAAAAATTAAGCTATGCTTTTTCGCTGGATTCTAATCCTTGCTGTTACTGCCCTTATACAATTATATGCCTTTCAAGCAGTCAAGACATTGACTGCTAACAAGCTTTTTCATATAATTTATTGGATTGTTGTCCTAAGCATTTTGATTCCATTTTATGGACAAAGTTTTTTTTATGATCGAAGTCGGGGCTTTTCCCATTTCATGAGTTATTCCTTAGGTCTTTTTTTTTCTTTGTTTTTATTTCAGAGTTTTTTGATTGTCTTTCTTTTTTTAGAAGATATTGTTCGTCTTCCCAACGCCTTATACCGTTATGTGACCAATCAGGGTTCTGAGGGTTGGATTCCAGAAAGAAGAAAATTCATTTCTAAACTCGCTCTTGGGCTGGCAGCTGTTCCCTTTTCTGCTTTACTCTATGGAATGGTACGGGGTAAATACAACTACAAAGTTTTAAAGTATTCCTTGGCTTTTGAGGACCTTCCTGATCCTTTCGACGGTCTGAAAGTGGTTCAAATTTCGGACATTCATTCGGGAAGTTTTGACAATCCCGAAAAGGTTGCCTACGGGGTGGATCTGATCAATCAATTACAAGCCGATCTTATTCTCTTCACTGGTGATATGGTCAATAATAAGACAGAAGAACTCTACCCCTATCAATCAATCTTTGGAAAACTCAACGCCCCGATGGGAATGTATTCGGTATTGGGCAATCACGACTATGGAGATTATACCGATTGGGAGAATGAAGCAGCAAAGCGACAAAACATGGAAGATTTGAAGCGAGTCCAAAAAGAAATAGGGTTTGAACTATTGCTCAATCAAAGCATTCATTTGGAGAAATCGGGTGAAAAGATTGCTATAATAGGGGTAGAAAATTGGGGAGCGGGACGCTTTAAAAAAGCAGGTGATTTAGAACAAGCCATTGCTGAGGTGGATTCAAATACCTTTAAGATATTGATGAGCCACGACCCTTCTCATTGGGAGGCACAGGTACTTCCGCATCCCTTTCCGTTTCATTTGACTTTAAGCGGACACACCCATGGGATGCAATTTGGTATAGATATTCCAGGAGTGATCAAGTGGAGTCCAGCCCAATGGCGCTACAAACAATGGGCAGGAATATATAACAAAGGGAAAGAATATCTAAACGTTAACAGAGGCTTTGGTTACTTAGCCTATCCAGGCCGAGTGGGAATCTATCCTGAGATTTCTTTATTGACACTTACCAAGAAGCCGGTTGTCATTTCGTAAAAAAAATCTACTTTTGTTTCGAGCCTAATCCCTGCAGTATGTCTAAGTTTGGAGAGCTTATAGACGATAACCAACCACTGTTGTTGTTTTTTTTCAACAATGAAGATGCCTTAACCGTGAGCATGCATCCTGTTTTGAAGGATGTTGCTGCCGCATTGGGAGACAGTGGAAAGGTGATCAAAATAGATACCCAGAAGAATGAAAAACTGTGTGAGGCATTACGAGTAAAAGTCTTGCCTACGCTAATGATTTATAAAGCTGGGGAGATGTTGTGGCGTCAAAGCGGTGAGCAAGATGCCAATACTCTCATTAGTCTAATGCAGGATCATAAATAGGCAATTTATTTACTCTTTTTCAGCTTACTCTTTAATTAATCCCTTGATCGCTTCTTTGTAGAGCGAATCTAGTGGTTGATAGAAAGCCAATGAGTCGTTGGATTGAATGCCATTCAAAAAGCCTCTATAATCCATTATTCCAACCTTTATTCGATCGACTAATTGCAATTGATTTTCTTTGGGAAATTGTCCATAAATCGCCATGCGATCTTGATATACTTCAGAAATAAGCCTACCCAGAATTCGGGCTTTCAATGGCCTCCCCACTTGGTAGTACCCCAGCATCACATCCTCCAATTCGGTGTAGAAATCGAATTCTCCATAGAGAAACAAAAAGGGACGAGAGGCTTGCATAAATTGATCTAGTGTGGCTTCCAAAATATCTTTGTCTTCGTGAACCAGTAGGGCTTCAACTAGTGTGCGATACCGTTCAATTTCAGTGATGATTTCTTCTCCAATCCCATATTGCTGATTGGGTTCCAAGGAAGCGTAATAGCTCAATCTGTCAGCGTATTTATCTGCTACTTTCTGAGCTAATTCTTGTGCTTTTACGGGAGTGCCAATTTTGTAGTATCCATCCACAAAAGGGACCAATAAACTGTAAAATCCGTAGAAATCAACAGGCATCTTTTCGAGCGCTAAGTCAATAATTTTTTCGGCTTTTTCTTTTTTATCTTCCTTGATTAATTGCTCTGCCAATCGGGCCATATTGCTTCGGAATGAGATGCTGTTCTTTCGGGTTTCGGGATCGTGATAGATAGTAGGTAATTCAGAATTTCCCCAGCTCCATTTGTTAACGATTTTGTACATCCGATCACTGTCAATTCGACCCATTAAGTAGGGATTTACCGTGCTCAAATCGGTCTTGATAGGAACCAGTTTGTAGACCAATCCGTCAAGCTGCAAGTATTCCTTCATCCAAATGTATTCGGAATCGTCAAAACTCCCACCAGTAAAATAGATAGGACGCTTCCAATTGTTGTTGGCCAAAATATCGAGCATCATTATTTGATTTTTGGTCAGGATACTCGTCGGTAAATCAATGTCGATATAGGGTACTATCAAGTCGGCATCTTGAGACTTGACAATACCACTTTTCAATACGTTTTCTTTGTTGACAGGTAAACGAATTTTATTTGTGGGATAAAACACCAATTCTTGGGTATTTTTTGGATAGACACTGGGATCTACTTCCGATTGCAACAGCAGGGTTTTGTATTTGGTGGCATCGCTATCACTAGCTACCCAGTCGACAAAATCACCAATATCCCATCGAACTGAATCCAAGAGTTGTTCGTATTTGATATAATCTCGAATACCATAGGCGTAGAGCTTGTGTTTCAATTGAGAAGGAATGGGTTCGCTGTCATAGGTTTTTCGTTTCATCTGATCAATATACCAGTCGGTTGCTAAAAGACTTGTATTTATTGCTCGAACGTCTGTGCGAAAACCCTCAATTTCTTGTGCATACCAAAGGGCAAAGGTGTCGTTGTCTCCAATAGTAAATATCATTGCACCTGCGTCTTCTTCAATGGACTGTAGGTAGGACTTGGCAATGGATTGTGCCGTGTAGCGATCGGAACGGTCGTGATCGTCCCAGTTTTGTGATGCCATTAGTAGTGGAACAGTCAATAGGCAAAGTCCAAGACCTGCAAATGATATAGTAGAAGAAAATCGGTTTTTCAAATAATGAGTTATGGCGAAAGCGCCCATCCCGATCCACAAGGCAAACACATAAAAAGAACCGACTAAGGCGTAGTCTCTCTCCCGCGGCTCGAACGGACGTTCATTGAGGTATACTTTCAAGGCCAAGCCTGTGAATAAGAAAAATAACAAGAGTACCCAAAAGCGTTTGGGATCTTGATGATAGAGAAAATAGAGACCTACCAATCCCAAAAGCAAGGGCAGGAAGAAATAGGTATTTCGCGCTTTGTTATTTTTGGCATCATCATCCAATTCGCTTTGATTGCCAAGAAATAGAGAGTCAATAAAAGGAATTCCACTAATCCAATTTCCTTTTAAGATAGAGTAATCTCCTTGCAGATCGTTTTGACGACCGACGAAATTCCACAAAAAATAACGCCAATACATATAACTCATCTGATAATCAAACAAAAACATCAAGTTGCTGAACAAAGAAGGCTTTTCAATCTTCAAATAAGCCCCATAGGTTTTGTAGAAATTGTGGTAGTCTTCGCCACTGAGAACTCCATCTTGAGCATCTTGCCGAAACCGATTCACTCGTTCTTGTAAGCGAGGGCTGTTGCGATATTCCGGGGCCAAAATAAAATCAAGGGGTTCCGTAAAATTCATGTAGTTGCCAGCATGCTCTGGACTCCAAAGGCGGGGAAGGAGTCCACGATGATTTGCATTGGAATTGATTTCTGATTGCTCCCAATGATTTACAATAATGTATTTCCCTGTTTTTTGATCTCGTTCGTATTTGGGAGTATCATCTATATAGGGTTCTATTGCATCTTGACCCGCATACATATCGGAAAATAAAGGACCGAAGAACAAATGGGTTTTAGGATATTGTTCGAGGTTATAGTAAGCTAGTAACGCCCGTGCGTTATCAGGAGCGTTTTCATTGATTACAGTATTGGCATTGGAACGAATGGGAATCATCAACCAGGAAGAAAAACCGACCAATACAAAAAGAATGCAAAGCAATGCTGTGTTGACTTTTACCCAGCCTTGTTTTCGAGTGACTTTTAGAGCATTGTAAAACAGGGCAATCAAAGCGAAAGTAGCGATGACTGTTCCACTGTTGAAGGGCAACCCAATGGTGTTAACAAAATAGACCTCTGCTTTACCAAAAAAGGCCAAGGTGGTTGGAAGGAGGAGTTTGAATATAAATAGGAGAACGGCAACCGATACGGTATTAGCAATCAAAAAGCCTTTGAGCGTTATTTTTTGATAACGCTTGAAGTAGTAGAGCATACCTATGGCAGGAAGGGTTAGCAACCCCATAAAATGCACTCCAAAAGAAAGACCAATAACAAAAGCAATCATTACTAACCAACGATCGCCTCTGGGATTGAGCATGTCTTCTTCCCAGCGAAGGCCCAACCAAAATAACAGAGATAGAAGAAAAGTAGCCATGGCGTAGACCTCAGCTTCCACAGCATTGAACCAAAAACTATCGGAAAAACAATAGGCCAATACGCCGGTTGCAGCACTTCCGAAAAATAAAAAAGCCTCTTGGGAGGTCTCAATTTTTTTAAAGATAGGAAGCTTACGCAGTAGCATAGTTAGTGTCCAGAACATAAATAAGAGGGTAAAAGCACTGGAGAAAACGGACATAAAGTTCACCGTCAGAGCGACTTGTTCAGCACTGCTCGCAAAAAGGGCAAAAAAAGCACCTAGCATTTGAAATAGAGGGGCTCCAGGTGGGTGCCCTACTTGCAATTTAGCAGCGGTAGCGATGTATTCAGCACAATCCCAATAACTGGCTGTAGGTTCAACCGTTAGACTATAGGTGAGCAATCCAATTGCAAAAACACCCCATCCAAAAATTCGATTCCATCGATTATAGCTTGATTCGGACATGTAATGCTTTTCGAGCGAAAGTAAGAATTAATCCATAATAGAAAAGTAGATTTAATAAAACATTAAAATCCCTTTCCCTCAAAAATATTTGATGATTTCATATTAAGGTTTAAATTTGCAGCTCAATGGCCCATGGTGTAACTGGCAACACGTCTGATTTTGGTTCAGAAGAGTCTAGGTTCGAGCCCTAGTGGGCCAACAGTCATTCCCAAACCCTCTTGAAAAAGAGGGTTTTTTTGTTCCCTTTAATTTTTTTGGAACGATTTTCGAATCAAACGGCTGATGGTTGTTCCAAAGACTCGAAGTCCACTCAATTTAGGATCAGGTTTTTGCCCCTCGCCCAAACGTTGGATCTGCATTTCATACCAGGGCAGTTCAACTCCGCCAATACGATCCAATAGGGGAACACCGATTTTGGGGATAGGAGTGGAAAAGTGACTTTTTTTTTCCTTAAAAATATCTTGAGCCAGCTGGGGGTAGAGACAAAAGGGCCTCCCCAATCCTACTATGTCTACCTTCTGATTGGCTAGAGCGGTTTCCATCACGGAGACAGTGCGAAATCCCCCAGTAAGCATTAAGGGTTTGTCTGTCTTTTGCCGTACTTTTTCAATGTAGTCTAAAAAATAGGCCTCCCTTTCTTCTGTACTTTTTTTTCGATTCCCTTTTACCATAGTGGGCCGCTCGTAGGTTCCTCCAGATATTTCTATCAAATCCATCCCCAATTGAGAAAGAATTTCTACCACTTGCATGGATTCTAATTCATCAAAGCCTCCTCGTTGAAAATCGGCTGAATTAATTTTGATGCCTATTGGGTATTTAGGACCTACCTGTTTTCGAATTTCCTTATAAATCTCAACAACAAATCGAGCGCGATTCACAAGGGATCCACCCCATTGGTCGTTTCGCTGATTGGTGAGGGGCGAGAGAAATTGGCTGACCAAATACCCGTGAGCGCCGTGGATTTGACAACCTGTAAAACCTGCTTCTTTACAGATTCGCGCCGTATTCCCAAAGCGTTTAATAATCTCCCAAATTTCAAATTCTTCAAGGGGTTTTGGTTCGCGGAAAAGCCAAGAGGCTCCCCCTAGTTTGATAGAGACTTTTGACGGGGCCACAACTTCCTTATTGATCCATGAAAAGGCTTGTCTTCCTGGGTGATTGATCTGAGGCCAAAGGTGAACTTCAGTTCCTTTAACGGCATTTGCCCATTCTTGGAGTTGATCAAAATGGGTATAATCCTCTATCACTACGTTGCGCGGTTCGCCCAATGCTCTTTTGTCTACCATTATATTTCCTGTGATTAATAGTCCTGGATGACCCGATGCCCACACACGATAAGCCTGTATAAGTGTGGGAGTGGGCGCATGGGAATACGACCCTATATTTTCACTAAGAGCCGATTTGGCAATGCGGTTCGTAAGAACCGTTCCACAGGGAAGGGTGAAGGCTGAAGCACAGTGTTTCAAAACATTTTTCCAACCAAAGTAAGGAATAATGAAAGAATTTGTTTCTGGTTGTTTAGATTCTGCTAGTATTATTCCTGATAACAAGGAAAAGCTTTGGGGTTTTTTTATATTCGTGCAAAACTAAAATGATATGGGAGTAGGAGCCATTGTTCTCGGAAGTGCTGCGCTATGTTTGGCAATCGCCTTAGTAATTGAAGTACGGGAGCGATTTTAGACAAAAGAATCTGAAGCTTACAATTGCAACAGCTTTTTGATGTAGGCCACGTGCTTTTCAAAAGCATGTTGCCCTTTTTTTGTGATGCTGCAACGGGTGTTTGGATAATTGTCTTTGAATGACTTCTCGATCTTAATGTAATTTGCCTCTTGCAGTTTTTTGAGTTGAATACTCAAATTCCCTTTTGTTGCACCCGTTAATTCTATCAATGCGGTGAAATCTGCCGAGGCTACTTGGTGAAGATTAGAAACAACCACCAAACGAATTGGATTGTTTAACAACTTATCAGCCTGATCCATTAGGCTGTTTCATTTTTGAGACGGTATCCTGGTATCAAATAACCGAGAATAACACATATGTCATAGACCAACAACCCTTCCATTGGGGTGACATAAAGGAGTACAATTGCCCCTACAAAAAAACTGCTCCCTCCAATGATAAGAGGAGTAAATCGCATTTGAAGACCGGAAACAAGTGTGCCTATGCCAATCAAGATGCTAATAATGGGCATAGGATTGGATTGATAGGCTTGAGCGACAACCCAAATGACAACAAATACTGAAATTCCAACAACGATCCATAGGTGTTTTAGTGTTCGATCCAATAAGGTTTCTACATAGCCAGTTTTTTGAGAATTTTTAAATCCATAGCTCAGTGTTGCTAGAAAGCCCAATCCTCCAGTAATCGGCCACACCAGATAGGGACGGGAAACGACCTGGTAATAGGCCAATAGATAATGTGCAAGACTAGTCACCAATACAAGCCACCCCCAGAAGAGGTAGTAAAACCGTTGGTGATATAATTTGATTTTGGTCTGTTGAATACTTTGGACAATGAGATCCATGCTTTCTTTGGTACCTAAGACTTTATTTTTCATAATTAAATAAATTTATCAAATATAAACAAGTT
>CEOK01190177.1_pt1 | contig 11011 bp, 15 predicted proteins | sample 427001 | NCBI WGS metagenome assembly CEOK01 (sample SAMEA2591108, study PRJEB7988) | marine metagenome | isolation source: saline water (ENVO:00002010), including | reverse complement strand
TGTTTTCATCAGTAAAATATCCATCATACGATAGTCTCGCATTGTAATTTTTCCAAATTGAACTCATTAACTTATTATTTTAACATCAGATAATTAAACAATTGTTGAGTCTTTATACCTGCTATGCTAAAATACACTTGTATCTAAAAATAATATAAATTACTTACTTCTCATGACATATTGTATAGGTATTAAATCAAAAGATGGCCTAGTTTTTGCATCTGACTCAAGAACTAACGCTGGTCTAGACAATGTAAATATTTACTCAAAAATGCTCACATACGATGTTGGAGACAGAACAATTATAATTGTAACATCGGGCAATCTTGGTACATCTCAAGCTGTATTTAAATCTATTCAAAAGGATTTAAATGGTAACAAAAATAATATGAATTTAAACACATGTAAAGATTTTGATCAAATAGCATCTTACGTTGGATCTCTAAATGTCAAGCACTCTTCTCCGCAAGGAATAAACACAGATAATGTTTTATTGGGAGCAACATTTATCGTTGGAGGTCAAATTAAAGGACAGCCCATGGAATTATTATTAATCTATCCTCAGGGTAATTTTATAAAACCTGCAGATAGTAAACCATTTTTAGTAATTGGCGAAATAAAATATGGAAAACCAATTTTAGATAGAGTAATAACGCCAGAAACAAAAATCGGTGACGCATCTAGATGTGCATTAATATCAATGGACTCAACATTACGTAGTGATTTGACTGTTGGACCTCCAATTGATTTTGCAGTTTATAAAAAAGATGACAATAAAATTGCTTCTATCAAATGTTTAAACATTACTGATCCTGAGTATACAGAGGTATGCAAAAAATGGTCAGAAACTATTCACAAAGTTTTCGATACATTTCCAAGATTTGACTGGGAATAGATACTAGATGTTTAACCAATTTTGTCTTATCAATTTTAATTTTTTATCACTAGAGGTTATTAATATATTATCTGCGTAATTTTTGAATTTTTCCATTTTAAAAATGCCAAACGCTGGTGTTTCAGAAACAACTTTACCCACAATCTGTTTTTCATAAAATATATTTTCGTCTAAAGTTAATAGATCTTTTGTTTCTATCTTAAATAATCGTCTAGAAATTTTGTCTTTTAAATTCATTCTAGCGGTATTTTCCTGACCAATGTAACAACCTTTATCGAAGCTTATCGCATTAAGCTCTTTTAAATTGCATTCCAAAGAAAAATATTTATCTTTTAATTTTTTTAAACACTCATCAACCATTCCAAAATTATTTAATAATTCGTAATAATGGTCCTGTTTGTTAAATTTAAAATATTTATCACTACATAGATTTTTTATATGATCTTCCGAGCATATTAAATAATTACCCAATTGTTTTATTCGAGGATCTTTGAAAATTATTTGTTTATCTAAATTAATTTTATTTGTATTTCTAAAGAATATACAATTTAAATCACTTTCTTGCTTAACAACTACTTCCATTTTTAGTTTGTATAAATTAATTTTAGTAATTAAGTCGTTTTTTAAAGAGGCGTCTATAAGTAAATGGATTTTATTATCAATTTTAAACAAAATAAAATGATTTGATAATTTACCTTGTGGGTTTAATAAAGCCGAGTATATTGCTTTTTCGCTTTTTAATTGCGCGATGTCATTTGTGATCACATTTTGTAAAAAATTCTCTGCATCTTTGCCAGATAAAGAAATAATTGTTTTACTTTCTAACTTTGTAATGTAATTATCAATCATAAACTATGAACGCTAAAAACTCAGTTTTGCTCAAAAACGCAGAGTGTTTTATTCAAAATAATTTTAATAAACTAGATATTTATATCAAAAATAACTTAATTCACCAAATTGGTACTAACATCAATATTAAGACCGAAAATACATATGATTGCAGGGGATTAACAATATTTCCCGGATTTATAGATACCCAAGTACATTTTAGAGAACCTGGTAATCCTGAAAAAGAAACTTTGGAAAGCGGAAGTAAATCAGCAGTTTTAGGTGGCATAACTTCTGTATTCGAGATGCCAAATACATCTCCTCCAACGGATACTAAAGAAAATTTTCAAGATAAACTTAATAGAGCCAAAGATAGAATGTTCTGTAATTATGCATTCTACTTTGGAGCAACAGAAAAAAATTCAGAAAATTTAGAGTTTGTAAACAATCTAAAGGCATGTTGCGGTATCAAAATGTTTGTAGGCTCCTCGACTGGGAGTCTTTTAATAAAAAATGATAAATATATTGAGCAAGTTATTAAAAATTCGCCAAAGGTAGTAGCAATACATTCAGAAGACGAGAATATGTTAGTCGATAGAAAGAAATTTATAAAAAAAGGGGATGTTTGCTCACATTATGAATGGAGAAATATTGACTGTGCTCTAAATTCGTCAAAAAAATTAATATCGTATGCAAAAAAATATAAAAAAAAAATTCACATACTTCATATTTCAACTAAAGAAGAGATAGAGTATGCAAGAAATAATAAAGAATATTTTACATTAGAAGCCACACCCCAACACTTAACATTGCACGCTCCAGAATGTTACGAAAGATTAAATACTTTAGCTCAAATGAACCCGCCCATTAGAACAAAAGATCATCTTGAGGGAATCTGGAAAGGGGTACAAGATAACATAATTGATATTATTGGATCAGATCATGCGCCACATACATTAGAGCAAAAAAAAAATGAATATCCTAAAAGCCCATCAGGTATGCCAGGCGTACAAACTATTGGATTAATAATGTCAGATTATGCTTTACAAAAAAAAATATCATTTCAACGTCTTGTTGATTTATTGTGTAAAAATCCTTGCAAAATATTTGGTATTAAAAATAGGGGTGAAATTATGGAAGGTAATATTGCTGACCTAACAATCTACAAAATGAACGAGCCATATGTAATTAAAAATAATTGGATCGCGAGTAATTCTGGTTGGACGGCTTTTGATGGTATGAAAGTTAACATATCCCCATTTGGTACTGTTATTAATGGCAATGTTGCAGTTTGGGATAATATGCTTAACGATAAAACAAAGTTTGGAAAACCACTAGTTTTTAATTAGATTTGATTAAATCTTTTGATTTGTTTGTTTTCTTATATCTATCTTTATCGACTTTACTATTAAAATATTCTTTGAAGTCAAACGGATTAAATTTTATCTCACTATTGGGATTGTTATCAAACAAGCGACTTGCATTTGCAAAGTCAGTGATATTTTTTAAAAAAGTATAAGTATCATTTGTTTTATTCTGTTTATGATTAATAATGAGTTTTTTTAATAGTTCCTCGGGTATGATTTTTGATCCACGAGTTTCTCGATCTAGGATTATTTGAGTGAGTACTAACGAGGTAATATCCTCGTTACTGTTAGCATTAATTATTTTAAATTCTTCATTATTTGTAATTAAATTTACGATATCCTCTTGTGTGATGTAAGTACTTGTTTCAGTATTATATAATCTTCTATTCGCGTACTTTTTAATTTTTATCATAAGTAGAAATTTCTATATTGAATAATTTTGCATTGCAATATATAAAATTCCGATGTCTAATTCATCAGTTTATATAGTCGCAGCTCAACGCACTCAAATCGGAAAGAAGAATGGTGGTTTAAAAAATTTTTTGGCTCATGATCTTGGGTCTCACGTAATCAAATCACTTATTAAAAAAATTGATCTAGAACCCAAAAATATTGATGAGGTTATTATGGGACAAGTTCTTACTGGAAATCAAGGTCAAAATCCGGCTCGACAAGCTGCGATTAATGCAGGAGTGCCAGTTGATAAAACCGCTTACATAATAAATCAAGTTTGTGGATCAGGTTTAAGATCTGTAGCAAGCGCTTACCAGTCAATTTTATTAGGTGAAGCAGATATTGTATTAGCCGGAGGACAAGAAAGTATGAGCAATACAGAAGACGAGGTTTTATTGAAAGACGGATTAGTAGATGCATTTGGATCTTATCATATGGGCATAACAGCAGAAAACGTTGCTGAAAAATGGCAGATTACAAGATCAATGCAAGATGAATTCTCAATTAACTCTCAGTCAAAAGCATTAAAAGCAATGGAAGAAAACAAATTTAAAGAAGAAATAGCCGGAGGTCTAATAGACCATGATGATGATGAACACCCTAGGGCAGGATTGACATTAGAAAAATTAAATCAAATGAATCCTGTATTTAAAAAAGATGGAACTGTTACCGTAGCAAACTCATCAGGTATTAATGATGGAGCTGCAGGCGTGGTAGTTATGAGCGAGAAGGAAATAAAAAAAAGAAGTCTTAAACCTCTTGTTAAAATTATTTCTTGGGCAACATCCGGGGTAGAGCCCGCTGTGATGGGAACAGGTCCAATTCCCGCATCTAAAAAAGCTTTAAGCAAAGCAGGTTGGACAATTAACGATGTTGATTTAGTAGAAGCTAATGAGGCTTTTGCAGCCCAAAGTCTTGTGGTGATGAAAGAGTTAAATATTCCAAAAGATAAGCTAAATGTTAATGGTGGAGCGATCGCACTTGGGCATCCAATAGGAGCAACAGGTACGAGAATACTGGTTACACTCATACATGAGATGAAAAGACGAAAGTCTAAAAAAGGTCTAGCAACATTATGTATTGGCGGTGGCATGGGTATTTCAATGTGCATAGAAAATGAAATATAAAAATATTAAGACTCAATCAAAAAATAGAGTCGGAACAGTCACAATTTCTAGAGAAAAAGAAAAAAATTCATTAGATATTGAAACTTCAAAAGAAATTTATGAGTCTCTAGTTGAATTTGATAACAATAATTCAATTAATTGTATCGTTATTGAAGGTAATTCTAAAATATTTTCTCCTGGTGCTGATATAAAAGAGTTAAATGAGTTAAATTCCAGCTCAGCAAAATCTAAGGAATTATTTAAATATTTTGATCAGATTGAGGAAATAAAACTTCCAATCATAGCTTCAATTGAAGGCTATGCTTTAGGAGGAGGAATGGAACTAGCTCTTATTTGCGATTTAATTATAGCTTCTAACAAAGCCAAGTTTGGTCAACCAGAGATCAATTTAGGATTAATACCTGGGATAGGGGGAACACAACGACTAAAAAGATATATTGGAAAGTATCATGCAAATTTTATTTGTATGTCTGGAGAAATGATAACAGCACAACAAGCTTATGAATTTGGATTTGTTAGTAAAGTTTTAAGCTCTAATAAATATACAGAAGATAGTAATAAGATTTTTAAAAATATCGCATCAAAGCCAAGAACAAGTCTAATTGAGATAAAAAGGCTCATTAAATTAAATATACAGTTAAACGAAGATCTGAAAGACGAGCGCGCCACTTTCTATGACTTATTAGATAGCAAAAATAAAGAAGAAGGAATCAAAGCCTTTATTGAAAAAAGAAATCCTAATTGGAAGGACTAGTTTCTTCTTTTGCAAACAAATAATGAATTAATTTATTGAAATCTTAAGATTTTTTATCTTTTCTTCTAATAAAGCTATTGCTTTGTGAATATCATCTTTTTCTTTTTTGCTTAATGATGAACCTGAATCGCTTTTTGGGTCAATGGCAGTTTCCGTTAAATCCATCACATCTCCAATTCTGCCACCTATACTCATCAAAACAGAGCTAATATTATGAAAATAATTAGACTCGTTTATAATACTATGTAAGTACGTATTTATTACATCAAATAATGGTGTACCTTTAGATTTTTTTAATAAAATTTCATCTAATTTAAGAGCGTCGTTAACAGAAATGTTATGATGTGTGTCATCTGGATCACTACATTTTAAAAAGTGTGACTTACTTTTATGCGTGGCATTTTTTATCTCATCATCCGAAAGGTTTTTTAATGCATTTTGAAGCGCAAATTCAAGTGAGTTTGTTTTTCTCAGCTTAGTCATTAAAAAAATATTATATCATATATTAGTGAAAAAATTAATAACTTATTTCACTTTAATATATTTACTTCCAATACTAAGTTCTTTTCATGATTAAGATGATTAAAACAATTATTTTAATATACATGTTTTATTGTACTGTTTTCGTAAGTCTTGGCTACGCAAGAAGTACAGAATATGGCAAACAAGTAATTTCTCACGTTGTGAGCGAAGACTGTAAAAAAAATAAAAAATGCATCAATTCAATCCTAGAATCAGAGTTAAAACATTCAACTCAGGTCTTTTTTTTAGGAATAATTGATACTTTTGAGGGTCTTTTACCCGATATTTTAAATAATATAAAAATCGATATCGAGAAAGATTTAAAGGTAAAGTTATGAAAAGAATATTTGCGATAATTTTAACTATATCATTATTTTTATTTAATTCTGCGCAAGCAAGAACAGTGTGTCATTACAAAGTAACAACTATAACAGAAAATAATCAAATTAAAGGGCATCGTGAAGAAAAAAACTGTGAGGAAACAAAAATTACTGGCAATAAAATTAGTTTTATTGAATCCTTTATTTCTAGTCCTCAATACGAAACAACTTTAGTTTTTATTTTAGGCTTTGCGCTAGAGGCAATGTAGAAAGGAAATATAATGAGATATATATCGATAATTGCAATATTATTTATGACAGCATGTTCTAAAAACTTTGCAGATAAAAAAACAGTAATTAATAGTGGTTCAGATTTATTAAAATTAAACTCTGAAATCTGTAACAAATACAAAAGTAACAAACTAAATACCTTTGGATGTGGTTCAGCAATAAGTTCTGACTTAGAAGTATCAAGAACAAAAGCGCTTTTAAATGCCAAGGTAAACGTTGCTGATATTGTTGGCTCGTCTATTCTAAAGAGTGAAAAACAATCTAGATCTGAGACTATTAAAGGCATTAAAAGTACTTATAAAACTACAGAAGAGAACAAAATCTTAGAAACTTCATTGAATAACTATCAAGTAGTTTTTACGAAGACTTTTAAACAAGGTAATCAATTTAGAACATATACGGTGATAAAATATGAAAATCAAAGTTAAAAATTTAATTTTAAGCTTAATAATTTTGAGTTTTTTAAGCACATCCTTAAAAGCTGAGAATAAAAGTGTAATAAATAATATAAATAATAAAACTAAAATTTATACCAATGTAGTTTTTGGTTGGGTTTCAAGTGAATGGTTAGAAATCGTTCAATATCAAAAAACACAATGGAACAAAGGAAAAGAACAAATTAAAAGAAATAAAGAACAAATATTAAAGTTAACAAAATAATTTTTTTAGAGATTGTAGGTCGAACGTAGGTTGAAATATAAAACAGATTTACACCTAGTCTATAAACCGCTAAATTAAAGAATATAAAAATATACTTTCAATTGCTCAACTTATAGCCTAGAGTTATTTAGTTAACTGTTGATAAATGATTTTTAATCTAATTAATATTAAATCTAAAAAAGCCATTTCTCTTCTAGCTCTCCTTGCGTCTTTTGGAAGCTTTATTTCTGATGTTCTTGAACCGCTTGCTCCATTTTCAAAATATATTCTTATACTTTCAATTTTTCTTTTAATCATTTTTAGAGTTATTGGTTACTTTAAAAACGAAATTTATGAAGATTTTTCTTATATTATTATTTTCTTTTGGTTGATTGCCATAATGAGTGGAATAGTTTTTTTATTAAAAAAAAATACTAACTCTCAAAATGGAATATTTGCAAATTATTTTCCGATAATAGAAAGAACGCAGGATAAACTTGGAATAATACAAAAAGATGTGAAAGAAATTAAAGAAACAACCAAGAGCATCAAACAAGATACAAAAGAAATAAATAAAAAATTAGATAATATTGAAAAAAAAATTAATCAAACACCCAAAGCAAAAAAAAATATTAAAAAAATTGACTATAATTTGATGTTTGGAAACGATGGAATGATACAAATATCTTTCATGCCAATTGAAACTGCAAGAGAATTTTTTATATCTGAAGATGGAAAAAATTACAGATCCTTGGGATTTAGTGATTTTATTGATCAGAATACTGGTTTAAAATCAGCGTCTAATTTATTTAAATTTACTGAATATAAATTTATAGAAAAAAAAATATTTATTAAATATTTAGATATAAATAACAATTCAAAAGGCCCATTTACAATATCATTAGACTTAAAAAATGAATTTTTAAAAAATCAAAAAGACCAGATAAAAAAATATGCTAAATGGGTTTATTATGATTTGAGGGATCAATATTATGGTATTAGCTTGAGAGGCTTATTGTCATATAGATGTGCAATAAAAAAAATTAAAATTAAATTTGATAATTCAAGTATTAAAGAGATACAATTCCCAACTTGTGACGAAAAATTCTCCAAACCTAGAAAAAATAGTTATCATCAACATCAGTCTAAAGTTTTAAAACTTTATGGGTCTATTAGATTTAAAAGGCATCCAAACAAAATTTATTTATCTCAAAAAATTGAAAATTCAAATTTTGAAGTTTTTTATCATCCATCAGATGAAATAAATTATAAAAAATATTTATATGTATATCATCCTGTTATAAATAAAATCTCAATTCAAGTTTTCTTTTTTGATGACGAAAGTACTATTTTTAGAACTTTCATTAATCCAAAATCAAATTAATTAAGTTAAATCTCGTATCATATTTAGTTATACTATAATTAAAATTTAATTTTATTATTATTTTTTATGTTTATTTGATTATTAATTTCTGGACTCATCAAATTTAATAAGCCATTATAATTATTAAATTGAATATTCTCGATCTCAATTTTAAATATCAAAGTATATTTTGTAGAAAATACTTTCTCATAACAACCTGTCCTTAAATTAAAAAAATAATTTTGTTTTTTTATATCCACTACATTAAAGTTTTGATTTTTATTGATCTTTTTTTGTTTACTATACTCCTTTAAAACTTGGTTTTCAGCAGCTTGACAGGTTTCAAGGTTTTTAAATATACTACTGCCCTCAGCTAATACGCCTACTATAGGTTCAAAAGAATTTTTTTTATTAATTAATTTATAGGTATATAAATAATATTTATTAAAAAAATTATTTTTATTTTTGACGTTAAATTCATATTGAAACTTTGAAACTTTTAACTTATCAAATTTTTCATAGTAAAAATCTATAGTAGGATCATCTGTGTTTTTATCTAAAATTATATCTTTATAATTATTTATATTATCTAAAAGTTTAATGTTAAAAATCATAGATTGGTTATTTAATTTATCTTTATATTTCTTTTGAGCGATCAAATTATTGATTTTTTTGTTCTGGAGATTTACATTTTTTATAGATTTGTCCAAGATATCTAATACAGTATCATTATATGACATTAATAATTGTGATGATTTTTTTAATTTGTTATTATGATTTTCATTTAGTGAATAATTTAATAAAAGTCTAAAATTAGAAAGTTCTTTTTGAATTAAATTTAAATTATTTTCAGTATCAGCAAATAGTTTACTGCAAAAGCTATATTTTGAATTAATTTTTTTTTCTATTTCTTCATTGCCTATTTTTTCATTATCAATTTCTTTACATAAAGAAGTTATTATTAAAAAATTTTTTTCAAAGGAATTTAAAAATCTATTTGTATTTTTAATAGCCTGAGAAGCGCTTTTTTTTTGATCAAAATATATTTTTTTATAGTCTTGATACTGCTCCCAAGAAAATTGCTTTCCAAATATTCCTTGTTTTTCCCCAGTAGCTTTTTGCAAATCAGAAACAATAGAATTATACTGCTCAATCAGACTTCCCCCACACCTTGTAGCAACACATGTTGAAAAAGCATTTTCATTATCTCTTCTAAAAATACTCTCATATTTATTAAATCCACCACGATTCCAAACATTATAAATAATATTAAAATCTCTATTTATAGTGTTAATTTTCCCTTCAATTTCACTTGAAAAGGCATCTTGCAAATTAGTGAAAATTAAAAAAATAGTTATTGAAATAGCCAATATAATCAAACCAACAGCAGAAATTACAGTAGATAAAATTCCTAATAATAATTTAATAAACCTCATTTTGTAAAATCAGTAAGCAACTTTGGGATAGCACCATATTTATTTTTTTTTGGATCACTCATTGTACAGTACCATATTAATAGTGGTATTAAGCCAATAATTGTAAATGATAATAAAAACCACCACCCACTTTTTCCAACATCATGCAATCTCCTTACTATAATAGATAGCTGCGGTATTATTGTTAAGAGTAAAAATATTACACCAGTAGTACCCAATTCCTCAGGATGATACCCAAAAATAAATGTATCAATGAATGTGGTAATTGAGGTTAAAATTAGAATAAATAAGTAAAAATACCAAAATTCTGATCTACTAGATCTTCCAGAAAAATTAAAATAGTTTTGGAATCCCTTTTTTATTGCAAAAGATATCATAACTTTGCTATATTTTTATATGGCTTTTGCAGTTATATCATTTGAAAATAAAAGATCAAATCAGTTAAAACTTGCTCCAGTAGGATTTTCATGGACTAATTTAATTTTTGGTTTTTTTGTTCCTTTATTTAGAGGAGACTGGAAGTGGGCGATAATTTTTTTAATTGTTGGTATAGTTACTTGGGGATTCGGAAGCATCGTAACCTCCTTTTTTTATAATAAGCTTTACGCGAGTGATTTAATGAAAGAAGGTTTTAAAATTAAGAGTCTAAATGGCGCAGATAAAGATTTAGTTAAAGCTAAATTAGGCATTGCAAAATTATAAAATTGTTTACATTTATAAAAAACCTGCTTTCAAAATCAATAGTTGATCTTGAAAATCCGAGAGTATCAAAAACTGTTATAATTTCATTGTTATTAACTTTTATTTTAGCTGCTACGGTGTTCGTATTGTTTTATTATTTTTTATTTAATTCATTATTTGAACTGTCTAATCCTAAAAATTTTGAAGAAGGTAGTGTTATAGCTTTTATTTTAAGTTTAAAATTTTTTACTTTTATCTTGGGTATATTACAATTTTTTCTTTCTTGGCTATTAGTTTCTTTAATATTGATTCCGGTGGGCACTGTAATTTCAGGC
>CEOK01034973.1_pt1 | contig 11039 bp, 11 predicted proteins | sample 427001 | NCBI WGS metagenome assembly CEOK01 (sample SAMEA2591108, study PRJEB7988) | marine metagenome | isolation source: saline water (ENVO:00002010), including | reverse complement strand
CTTGATTCTCCACCAGCATTAAACCAAAAACCACTAGCAACGCCTCGACCTTGATGCTTGCCTAAAGGAGCTTTATAATGAGGATGGTTTATTGCTGCTTCAACTGTTTCCAAATATCCCATTTGGGGATAAGTAGGGCCGTGGACTGCTTGGGTTCCTTCTTTTGCGGCATTAATTTTTCTTAACTCCAAAGGACACATGTTAAGCTTTTCAGCAATTTCATCTAAAACACATTCGACTCCGTATGCACCAATAGGAGCTCCAGGAGCTCTGTATGCAGCAACTTTACATCTGTTAGATACGACGTCATAACCAAAAGTATGTGCATTAGGAATATCATATGGTGCAAGGGAGCATCCTACTGCACCTCTAATAGGTGAACCAGGAAAAGCTCCTGCTTGTAAATAATATGTCCCTTGTGCTGCTACTATCTTTCCATCTTTAGTAGCACCAATTTTTATTTTACTTTTAGATCCAGACGTAGGTCCGGAAGCTCTCATTGTATCTTCTCTGTTCATAACTATTTTGACTGGACGACCTGTTTTTTGTGACAAGATAGTAGCTAATGGTTCTAAGTAAACAATAGTTTTGCCACCAAATCCTCCACCAATTTCAGCAGGTATTGCTCTGATGTTACTCTGTGGTATACCAGTTAAATATGAGGTCATTGCTCTGACCATAAATTGACCTTGGCTTGAACTCCATATAGTAGCTCTGCCATCTGCCGCGACACTCACTAAACATGAGTGTGTTTCTAGGTAACCTTGATGAACTGCTTCAGTTTTAAATTCCCTTTCTATGATGACATCAGCTTCTGAAAAACCTTTATCAATATCACCTTTTTTATGCTCAAGCGTGCCAGCTATATTAGAGGCCTTTCCTTCAAATTGAATGTGATCATGTAGAATAGGGGCGTCAGGTGTAATTGCGTCGTCAATTTCAATGGCCCATGGTAAAACTTCGTATTCTACCTCTATTAATTCACATGCTTTTTCTGCTATTTCTTCAGTTGTTGCAGCAACTGCCGCAAGTGGATGGCCATGAAAAAGAACTTTGTCTCTAGCCATGACATTTCTGCACATCCAACGCATATCTTGGATACCAAGTATAACTGGAGTATCAATAGGGAAGTCAACTACATCTTTAGATGTGATGACTGCCTTAACACCTTCTAATGCCTCAGCCTTTTTTGTGTTAATAGATAAAATTTTAGCATGTGGATGAGGGCTTCTTAATACATGACCCCAAATCATACCTGGCATTGTTGTGTCTGACGAATATTGAGCTCGACCAGTTACCTTATCTGCGCCATCTGGTCTTATAGTGTTTTTACCAATCCATTTGTTACTTATTTCATTCATTATGCGCTCTCCTTCATTTCATCAGCAACTTCTAATACAGCTTTAACAATCTTGTCATATCCGGTACATCTACATAAATTGCCAGCTAGCCAATATCTTACTTCAGTTTCAGAAGGGGAAGGGTTATGGTCTAATAATGCTTTAGAAGCCATTAAAAAACCAGGTGTGCAAATACCACATTGAAGTGCAGCTTTTTCAAGAAATTTTTGCTGTAAAGCATGAAGTTTACCACCTTCTGACATACCTTCAATAGTTTCAATATTACTTCCTTCTGCTTCAGCAGCCAACATCAAACAAGAGCAGATTAATTCACCATCAAGGATTACACTGCAGGAACCACAATCACCTGAACCACAGCTTTCTTTCGATCCAGTCAAATTTAATTGGTTTCTTAAAACATCCAACATCGTATCGTTTGGTTCACACAAATAGTCTATATTTTCGTTATTTATTCTAGTTGAAACTTTAATTTTTGCCATACTATTTATTTCCTCCAATTCTATCAGTTGCTAATTTTGTAGCTCTTTTAAATAAAACTCCTGCAACTTTTGTTCTATAGTCAATAGTTCCTCTTTTATCATTGATAGGATTACAAGCATCCATACACATTTTGGAAACTCTATTTAAAGTATCATCATCTAGCTTTGACCCAACCATAATATCTGAAGCTTCCTTAATTAATAAGGGTGTTGGTGCAACAGCACCTAAAGAAACTCTTGCGTTAGTGCAAATATCGTTTTCCAATGAAATATTCACACCACAACCAACAACAGCAATATCCATCTCAGTTCTAGGTGTCATTCTTAAATAAGCATCCGCAGAATTTGATACACGTTTAGGAAACTTTAAACTCACGAGCATTTCTCCATTTTCTAAAACGGTTTTTCCTGGTCCTAAATGAAAATTTTCAATTGGTACATCTTTTCTACCTTTTGGGCCAGCAATAACTGCTTTACAACCAGCTGCAATTAAAGCTGGAACACTATCACCAGCTGGTGATCCGTTGCATAGATTTCCACCTAAGGACGCTCTTCCTTGTATCTGTTCTGATCCAATTAATCTGAATGCCTCTAATACACCTGGCCAAAGTTTAGCAAATTTAAGATTTCTATTTAAATTAGCGCCTGATACTGAGGCACCAATTTCAAATTCACCATCTGAAATTTCATTAATGGAATTTAACTCAACAATTTTTTTAATGTCTATAACTAAATTTGGCTTTCTAATACCGCTTTTGATTTGAACTAACAAATCTGTTCCACCAGCTAAAAATCGTGCTGTTCCATTGGCCTTTTCATGAGCATTAACTGCCTCATCAATAGTTTTTGCAGCTAAATATTGTGTGTCTGACATTTTGTCTCCCGAAAATTAAGTTTGAATATGATCTAAAAGAATTATAATTAATAAATAACAACTAATTTTTTTTAATTCAATATATTTAAGCGTATTAAATCAAAATTTATGAAAATTTTAACTAATCCTCATTTTCTATTAACGCTAACATCAATATTTTGGGCATTTAATACTGTTGCTGGAAGAGCAGCAGTAGATGAAGTTTCACCTTTATTAATTGTCAGTGTGAGATGGTTTTTTGTTTCAATAATTTTATCAATTTTATGCAGAAATCAATTAATTGAAACTTGGAGCATATTAAACAAAAAAATAAAATGGCTAATATTCATGGGTTTATTTGGCTTTACTGGTTTTAATTCTGCGTATTATGTTGCAGCACATGATACAATAGCTATAAATCTTGGTTTGGTTCAAGGAACAATGCCTGCCTTTATAATTATAATTGCATGGATATGGTTGAAAGATAAAATCAATTTTACTCAATTCTTAGGTGTTTTGATAACTTTTATAGCAGTATTAATTGTTGTTTGTTCTGGTAACTTTAATGCCTTAATTGAATTAGAATTAAACAGTGGTGATATTGTGATGATATTTGCTTGTACCTTGTATGCAATTTATGCAGTTGGTTTAAGAAAAAAACCTAAAATTAGTGCTTTGCCTTTATTAACTTTTTTAGCATATATTGCATTTTTAGGCTCTCTTCCAGGTTTGATTTATGAGATTTATTCTAATCAATTAATTTTACCTAGCCAAAAAGGTTTCATAATATTGGGAGTTATAATTATCTTTCCATCATTTTTAGCACAGATTTTTTTTATGAAGGGTGTTGAAAAAATAGGTCCTTCAAGATCTGGTTTATATACTAACTTAGTACCAGTTTTTAGTTCATTATTAGCAGTATTTTTTTTAGGAGAAGAATTCCAATTTTTTCATTTATTATCATTAATGATGATCTTTACTGGAATTTATCTTTTTGAATATAATCAAGTACAAAAGTTGAAATAATTTTATGTTTACAGATTATGATAAATTTGTTGAATTTTTTTCTTATTCTCCTTCCAACTCTCTAATTTTGTTAATTATATTCATTGTTTTTGGAAGATTGTTTATAGTTAATTGGAAAAATAAAAAAGAAGGGTGGCAAACAAAAGCTTGGATTAATGGAATTATAACTTTAATTTCATTTTTGATATTAGCATTTTTACCACACAACTAAATATAAGAAATATTAAATTTTTTGAGCTTTTTTACAGTTAAGTTGAGTTACCAAAGGACTATTAGGATCTATATCTTTATTACATACTGAGCACTTATTTGAGCTAGAGATTGCATTCAAGCCGCCACAACTTCCTTTGATATTTTTATTCATTAACATTACGCCTAATGACATAATTAAAATAATAATTAAAAATACTATGAATGTAATAAAAAAAATTTCCATAGTTTTTATTACAACTAATAGTATTAAATCTCAATCAATTTTGTTTAAAATATAAAAATTGATTACTTTTAAATTTTACAAATTTATCATCAATTTCATCAATAAACAGAACTGCAATCTTCTCTTTTTCTGCTATTTTTAATCCATCCACCCTTCCTAAAGCTAAAAGGGCTGTTGCCCATCCATCAGCTTTCATTGAATTATCATGGATTACAGTTACTGATTTCGTTGAATGCATTATTGGCTTTCCTGTCTTTGGATTTATGATGTGTGAATATATTTTGCCGTCTTTAGTGAAAAAATTTTTATAATCTCCTGATGTTGCTAACCCTTTGTTTGTTAAATTGACTATATCTTTAATTAATTTTTCCTTTAAATTTGGATTTTCAATGCCAATAATCCAATTTTTATTTTTCTTATTGTGGCCTTTTGTTAGGATGTCTCCTCCAATATTGATTAAATAATTTTTTATTCCAAGTTGATTTAATTTTTTTCCAATTAAATCAATTCCAAATCCTTTTCCAATAGATGATAGATTAATCTTTAAATTTTTATTTTTTTTTATAAGCTCGTTATTTTCGTAATTAATATCTAAAAGTGATCTTTGACCTACTATAGATAATGTATTTTTGATTTGCTGTTCACTAGGTGCAGTTTTAGTCTGTTTGCTCTTATAACCAAATCCCCAAAGTTCAATTATAGGATCAAGTGTTATATCAAAAAACCCATTAGTTTTAATATTAATTTCATTTGCAGTTTTAAAAACTTCATTTAATTCATTTGAAATTTTTATTGGGGTAGTATTATTAAATTTGTTAATTGTACTGATTTCAGAATTTTTATCCCAATTTGATAAAATTTTATTGGCCTTCGAAAGTGTGTCTTTAACTTCTTTTTCAATTTTTTTAATTTTCAATTTTGGGGGAACACTTATAACGTTAATTACATAATAAGTGCCCATTATGTTGCCTTTTAATTGAGCATTATAATTTTTTTCTTGAGAGCATGAAAAAAAAGTAAAAGAAATAATTAAAATTAGAAAAAAAATTGAAAATTTATTCTTAAAAAAATTAATTATTTTATTTTGTTCGAATTTTAACATAACAATTATTTTTCTATTAATTGAATGAATTATTATCATAAATATTTTTTATTAAAAAAAATAAAAAAAATACGCATATACTCTTGTTTTTTCTTGAATATATTATATACAAAAACTATATCCATATAAACTTGTTTTAACTGTATAAAATTATTTTCTTAAATAGAGGTAAATATTACTTTTAATGTATAAATTTAATCTCAAGAAAGGTCTGAATATTCCTGTTGCAGGGATACCGAAACAAGTTATTGTTGACACTAAAATTCCAAAATCGGTAGCGGTTTTAGGACCCGATTACAATGGTCTTAAACCTAAAATGTTTGTTAACGTAGGTGATAAAGTAGAACGAGGTTCACCTCTTTTTTGTCATAAGGACAATCCAGAGGTTCCTTTTGTTTCTCCTTGTAAAGGATTTGTCAAAGAAATAAACAGGGGAGAAAAGAGAGCGTTATTAAGTGTAGTTATTGATATTGAAAATTTAGAAGATAAGGGGGTTTCAATAACAAAACTTCATTCTAAAGAAAAATCAAAAAAAGAGTTCACAAAAAAATGCTTGTTTAGCAGTGGCTTATGGACTTCATTTTTAACAAGACCTTACTCAAAAATTCCTGATAGCCAATCTGAACCATCTTCAATTTTTATAACTGCTATGGACACAGAACCACTTAGCCCAAACGCAGATATTATCATAATGAATGATCAAACCGCATTTGAAGAAGGTGTGAAACGTATTTCACTTTTGACGAATGGTAATGTTTTTATATGTAAAAAAGAAAATAGTGAAATTCGGGTCAATGGTTTTGATACATATGAATTTGCTGGACCACATCCTGCTGGTTTAAGTGGCACTCATATGCATTTTTTAGACCCACCAAATGAAAATAAGACAGTATGGTCAATAAATTATCAAGATGTTATTGCAATTGGTAAATTATTTCTAAATGGCTACATTGATATTAATAGGACAGTTTCAATCTCAGGTCCTTTATCCAGTAATCCCAGATTAGTCAAAACTGTTATGGGTGCTTCCCTTGACGATATTCTAGAAGGAGAATACAACAAAGTAGAGGATAGTAGAATAATTTCAGGATCTATTCTTTCAGGATTTCATGCGTCTGGAGACATGGCCTATTTAGGAAAATATTCTAGGCAGATTACAATTATAAAAGAAGATAAAGAAAAACATTTTTTTGGTTGGATTAAACCTCAACCTAATAAATATTCAGTTATGCCTGTACTTTTATCAGCTTTTAGTTTTTTTAAACTATTTAATCTTACCTCAAACTTAAATGGAGGAAGAAGAGCAATGGTTCCAACAGGTGTTTTTGAATCTTTAATGCCACAAGATTTTTTGCCAACACAATTACTTAGATCCCTTTTGGTGATGGACACCGACGTTGCTCAATCATTAGGTGCACTTGAACTTGATGAAGAGGACATAGCATTATGTACTTTTGCTTGCCCTGCAAAATATGAATATGGTACTGCTCTAAGGGACAGTTTAACAAAAATTGAAAAAGAAGGTTAATTAATGTCATTAAGAAATTATTTTCATTCTATAGAACCTCATTTTGAAAAAGGTGGTAAATACGAAAAATACTATCCTATTTTCGAAATGGTAGAGACAATATTTTTTACAAGTAATACAGTTACAAAAGTTGCTCCGCACGCTAGAAGTTTTGTAGATATGAAAAGGGTAATGACCTACGTTGTCATTTCTACTATACCATGTGTCTTATGGGCACTTTACAACACTGGATTGCAGACTAATAGTGCTTTGGCTACTGTGGGTGTTGAAGCGCAATCAGGATGGCGTATATCGTTGCTTCAATTTATTGGCTTAGGAATTAGTCCTGAGAGTTTAGTTTCAAATATTTTTCATGGCTTATTATATTTTTTACCAATTTACTTAACTACCTTAATAGCTGGAGGTATCTGTGAAGTAACATTTGCTACAATTAGAGGTCATGAAGTAAATGAAGGTTTTTTAGTTTCTTCTATGTTGTTTGCATTAACCTTGCCTGCATCTACTCCTTTATGGCAAGTGGCGCTTGGAATTGCCTTTGGTGTTGTAGTTGGGAAAGAGGTTTTTGGCGGTACTGGCAAGAACTTTCTTAATCCGGCACTCACAGGCCGTGCATTTTTATATTTTGCATACCCTGCTTATATGTCAGGTGACTCAATCTGGACACCAGTTGATGGATATTCAGGGGCTACTTCTCTTGGAATAGCTGCTGCAGAAGGATATGAAAGTTTAAGTAATTATGGTATCACATGGGCAGATGCTTTTTTTGGAACAATTCAAGGCTCACTTGGTGAAACCTCTACACTTGCATGTGCTATAGGTTTGGTTTTTCTTCTTTTGACAAAAATTGCAAACTATAGGATGGTTGTTGGATGTCTTTTCGGAATGATAATTTTTTCTTCATTTCTTAATTGGGTAGGTTCAGATACAAATCCAATGTTTAGTATGCCTTGGTATTGGCATCTAGTTATTGGAAGCTATGCTTTTGGATTAGTTTTTATGGTTACTGAACCAGTGTCTGGGAGTCATACTAACGTTGGACGATACATATATGGCGCATTGATAGGTTTTATGGTTGTAATGATAAGGGTGTTAAATCCTGCATTTCCTGAAGGTATGATGTTAGCAATCTTATTTGGAAATATATTTGCGCCACTAATTGATCATTTTGTTGTTATGGCAAATATTAAGAGAAGGACAAAATTTAATGTCCAAACTCAATAACATTCTAACTAAATTTAAAAATATGCCAGTTGATGGTATGACTAAAACTTTATTTGTTGCAATAACTCTTTGTTTTGTTTGTTCTATGGTTGTTTCTTTTGCTGCTGTAAATTTAAAAGAAGTTCAGGAAGTGAACAAAGCAATTGATAAACAAAAAAATATTTTGCAAGTCGCTGGACTTTATTATGAAGGGATTGATGTTGAAAAATCATTTTCTTCGTTCGAACCAATAGTTGTTGACTTAAATCAGGGTAAATTTACTAATCGTTTTGATCCACTAACTTTTGACGATAAAAAGGCTGCACAAGATCCGGATTTAAGTATATCATTAAAGGAAGATCCAGCGTCTATAGGAAGGAGAACAAACTTTGCAACTGTTTATCTGCTTAAAAAAGAGGATGGATCTTTAGACAAAGTTATACTTCCAATACATGGATATGGTTTATGGTCAACTCTATATGGTTTTATAGCTTTAGAAAAAAATGGTAATGATATTTTTGGTCTTCAATTTTACCAACATGCAGAAACACCTGGTTTAGGGGCTGAAGTTGATAATCCAAAATGGAAAGCTCAATGGAAAGGAAAGAAAATAAACAATGATAGTGGTGAACTGATGATTACAGTAGCCAAAACTCAAAAGTATAAAGATCATCACATTGACGCATTAGCTGGAGCTACGCTTACTTCAAATGGTGTTGATAATTTAGTAAAATTTTGGATGGGTGAGGCTGGTTTTAAAAAGTTTCTAACTAATTTACAAAATGGAGCAGCCTAATGTCTCAAACTAGGAAACAATTACTTACTGATCCTTTGGTAGACAATAACCCTATAACACTTCAAGTTTTAGGAATTTGCTCTGCTTTAGCAGTAACATCTTCTTTGAATGTTGCATTTGTTATGTCATTAGCCGTAATAGCTGTTTGTGGATTTTCATCTCTATTTATTTCATTTTTAAGGCATTATATACCAAATTCTATAAGAATTATTGTCCAGATGGTTATAATTGCATCCTTAGTAATTCTAGTTGACCAAATCATAAAAGCATATGCTTATGAGATTTCTAAAACATTATCAGTTTTTGTAGGTTTAATTATCACAAATTGTATTGTTATGGGAAGAGCAGAAGCTTTTGCAATGAAAAATAAACCATTTGAATCATTTATTGATGGTGTTGGTAACGGTCTTGGTTATAGCTTATTATTAATTGGTGTCGGTGTAATACGCGAGCTTTTTGGTTCTGGCTCATTATTTGGTATTATGATTTTTGAACCTGTGAGCAATGGAGGGTGGTATGTTCCCAACGGTTTACTACTTCTTCCTCCCTCAGCTTTTTTTATAATAGGGTTCTTCATTTGGGGTGTGAGAACATGGAAAAAGTCTCAGGTTGAAGCCCGTGAATACAAAATACAAACACTAGAGGAACATTAATGGAAGGCTTAATTTCATTAGCTGTAAAAGCAATTTTCGTTGAAAATTTAGCTCTATCCTTTTTTTTAGGAATGTGTACTTTTATTGCTGTATCAAAAAAAATATCAACTGCTATCGGCTTAGGTGTTTCAGTAATGATAGTTCAATCTATTACTGTTCCTGCAAATAATATTATACTTTCATATTTATTAAAACCAGGTGCATTAGCTTGGGCAGGATTTCCAGATGTTGACCTAACTTTTTTAGGTCTTATCTCTTATATAGGTGTTATAGCTGCATTGGTTCAAATTTTAGAGATGATATTAGACAAATATTTCCCACCATTATATAATGCACTTGGTATATTTCTTCCCTTAATTACTGTGAATTGTGCAATTTTAGGCGGTTCATTATTTATGGTTGAAAGAGACTATAATTTTTCTGAAGCTACAACTTATGGTATAGCATCAGGATTTGGCTGGGCCTTGGCAATTGCTACTATGGCTGGTGTAAGAGAAAAGCTTAAGTATAGTGATATACCTGATGGCTTACAAGGACTAGGAATTACTTTTATAACTGCTGGGCTTATGGCGATGGCTTTTATGTGTTTCTCAGGCGTTAAACTTTAAAGGATTTGGAAATGGATACATTTGTACTTGGTATAACTCTTTTTACAATGATAGTACTTACTTTAGTTTCAATTATCATATTTGCTAGAAGTAAATTAGTTTCTTCAGGTGATGTGAATATTACTATTAACGGTGAAAAAACTGTTTCTGTTCCTGCTGGTGGTAAATTATTGCAAACACTTGCATCAGAAAAACTTTTTGTTCCCTCAGCTTGTGGAGGAGGTGGGACCTGTGCTCAATGCCGAGTAAAAGTTCACTCAGGAGGTGGAGCTATTTTGCCTACTGAAGAAAGTCACATAAATAAGAGAGAGGCATCATGTGGTGACCGTTTGTCTTGTCAAGTCGCAGTTAAGCAAGATATGGAAATTGAAGTGCCGGAAGAGGTTTTTGGTGTTAAAAAGTGGAGATGTAAAGTTAGAAGTAATGATAACGTCGCTACTTTTATAAAGGAATTAATATTAGAGCTTCCAGAAGGAGAGGATGTTAACTTTAGAGCTGGTGGATATATACAAATTGAAGCTCCAAGTTATTCATTATCCTACAAAGATTATGATATTGCTAAAGAATATCATGAAGATTGGGATAGATTTAAAATATGGGATTTTAACGCAGAATGTAATGAGCCAATTGAAAGAGCTTACTCTATGGCAAATTGTCCTGATGAAAAAGGAATTGTTATGCTTAACGTTAGAATAGCCTCGCCGCCACCAGGTTCAACTGGAATACCAGCTGGAAAGATGTCTTCATATATTTTCAACTTAAGACCTGGTGATGAGGTGGTAATTTCAGGACCTTTTGGTGAATTTTTTGCTAGAGAAACAGAAAAAGAAATGGTTTTTATTGGAGGTGGTGCAGGTATGGCGCCTATGAGAAGTCACCTTTTTGATCAATTTAATAGAATTAAGACAAAACGAAAGGTTACCTTTTGGTATGGTGCAAGGTCAAAAAAAGAGATGTTTTATGTAGAAGACTTTAATAAGTTAGCCAAAGAGAATTC
>CEOK01141198.1_pt1 | contig 11046 bp, 12 predicted proteins | sample 427001 | NCBI WGS metagenome assembly CEOK01 (sample SAMEA2591108, study PRJEB7988) | marine metagenome | isolation source: saline water (ENVO:00002010), including | reverse complement strand
ATTTTCTATAGAGGGTCCGCCAGAGCCCATAATCATGCCTGTTTCTATGTTACTTACTTCATTATCTTTTAAACCCGAGTCTTTAACAGCCTCAGACATTGCAATATAATTATACGCTGAGCCAGCACCCATAAATCTCATTACCTTACGATCTATATAATCTTCAAAATTAATTTTCGGTTTGCCGTGCACATGGCTTTTTAAATTATATTCTTTATATTCTTCACTAAAACTAATACCAGACTTGGAATCAATTAGTGAGTTAAAGACTTCATCTTGGTTATTACCTAGGCAAGAAACAACTCCAATACCTGTTACAACTACTCTTTTCATAAATTATTTTTAAATAGACCTACTTTTAAATTTTTAGTACTATATATTTGTTTATCATCAATTAAAAGTACACCATCACCTAAACCTACTGACGCCTCCCCTTTTCTTATAATTTTTTTCATATCGATTTTATACTTAACTAACTTGTTTGATTGTAAAACTTCACCTACAAACTTAACTTCTCCAACACCTAATGCTCTACCTTTACCAGGATTGCCAATCCATCCTAGAAAAAAACCAACAAGTTGCCAAAGAGCATCCAATCCTAGACAACCAGGCATAACTGGATCAGTTTTAAAATGACAGTCAAAAAACCAGAGATCTTTTTTTATATCTAGTTCTGCTTCGATATAACCTTTATTGTATTGTCCGCCATTTTCAGTAATTTTTGTTATACGATTAAACATTAGCATAGGAGGCGAAGGTAATCTGGCATTACCAAGTCCAAACATATCTCCATCAGCACAGGAGATAAGCTCATCGTAAGTAAAGGAATTTTTTTTTGTCATGAAGAAGACGTTTATACTTGATAGAAGTATTTATTTAAACAAAAAACGCCTTACTATTTTTTAATAATTTCATCTTTTTGTATACCCCAGAGATAATTTTTTTTTATCCATCCATTAATTTTTGAATTTTTAACTTTACACCAATTTTTGGTACACTCACTAATTATTAAAACTTGATATATTTCAAGTCTTGCTTTTGGTTTTGAAAAAACTGTAGGAGACGAAAATATAACCTGATTATTTTTTGTAGTTACTGTTGATCTTGTTTTAGATAATTGAGAAATATGTATCCATCCTAAATCATTTTCATAATCTTTAATTTTTCTCCAATTATAATGTTCATCAATAATCAAAACTGGTAAGTATTTATTTTTATAAATAAATTTTACTGGGTAAGTTTTGGAAGGTCCAAGTCTAACATTTACTTTATTATTTTTTAAACTTCTAATTTCGGCTGAAGACGAATGATGTAAAACAAAAATAGCAAAAATTATTAATAAAAGTTTATCCATGATTTTTACATTTTTGACTTTTATTAATTTTTACCTTCCTAAAATTAAGTGTTTCAAAGTTTATAATTAAAATATGATTTTTCAGGTTTGACTTGATTCCTGCAATATTTTTTATCAATTCATTTGAAATGATTGCCCCCGCTGATCCTGTTACTGTGCCAAGTATACCTTCATCTTGACAACTTGGTGAAATATTTGGAGCTTTAGGCATAAAACATTTTAAGCAAGCACTCTTTTTTGAAAAATCAAAGAAAAAAATATGGGCATCAAATTTACTTACTGATCCAATAAATAATTTTTTTTTATTTTTAATGCATTCATCATTTATAACAAGTTTAGAAAGAAAATTATCTGTACCATCAATTATATAATTATAATTTTTTATTATTGATTTTATATTTTTAGCATTAATCTTTTTTTTAAATATTTTTATATTTATTTTTTTATTAATAAGTTTAAGTTTTTTTTTGGTAATTTCAGCTTTATGTTTTCCTATGTCTTTTTGATCGAATAAGACCTGTCGATGTAAGTTACTTTTTGCGACTTTATCAAAATCTACAATTCCAAAATTTGTAATACCAGACCGAGCCAAGAAAAGTGCACATGGTGAACCTATGCCACCAGCTCCTATAATTAAAATCTTTTCTTTTTTTAACTTTAATTGTCCTTGAATATTAATTTTTTTTAAGTTGATTTGACCTTTGTATCTTTCAATTTCATCAACTGTTAGTGACATTAATTTTTACCAGTAGACCCAAAACCACCTTCGCCTCTGATAGATTCTGGCAAATTATCTTTAACTTCAAATTCTGCTTTCACAATTGGACAAAGAACCATTTGCGCGATTCTATCTCCATTTTTAATTACAAAATCTTTGTCACCCAAGTTTATTAAAATTATTTTAATTTCTCCTCTAAAGTCTGCATCAATAGTTCCAGGTGTATTTAATACTGTAATTTTATTCTTAAATGCCAACCCAGATCTTGGTCGGATTTGTATTTCTAAATTTTCAGGAATTGCTACAGAAATTCCTGTTGGAATTAACGCGGTTTCTTTTGATCTAATTATAATATCTTGTTTAATAAAAGCTTCTAAATCTAAACCTGAGGAGCCAGTTGTTTTGTATACAGGGATATTAACTTTAGGATTAAGTTTTTTAATTAAGGCTTTTATTTTCATTAATTGGAAATTCTTTTAAAATTTTTTGAACTAATAATGTTGCAATTTCAGACTTTTCTCTTTTGGATATTTTTTCAATCTCTTGGTTTTTATGAATTATCGAAATTTCATTATTTTTAGAATTAAAACCAATATTTTTATCAGAAACATCGTTCGCAATTATCCAATCACAATGTTTTTGTTCAAGTTTTTTTTTGGCATATTCAATTACATTATTTGTTTCTGCTGCAAAACCTACGACAAGTTTTGGTCGTAAATTATTGTGATTGCTTATAAAGCTCAGTATGTCCATATTTTGATATAGTTTTAAATTTAAATCTTTATTATTTTTTTTAATTTTTTGTTCAAATTTATCGGTTCTAAAATCAGAAACTGCCGCTGAACATACTGCTATATCTGTAGGTAGACTTTCTTTGACTGCTTCAAGCATTTCTTGAGCGGTAGTTACTTTTATTGTATCAATGTTGTCGTCAATTTTAATTTGCGTTGGGCCAATTATAAGCTTTGTTTTTATTCCGCACTCAACCATCTTTTTAGCAATATAATAACCTTGCAAGCCAGAAGACTCATTTGAAATATATCTAACAGGATCAATATATTCTCTTGTTGGACCGGTAGTAACCACTGCTGATAAATTTATATCTTTTTTTATAAAAAAATTATCGATTGTAAATTCAATTTCATTAACATTTGCCATTCTGCCTTCACCGAACTCACCGCAAGCTAAAAGCCCTTCTGATGGACCAATCATTGAAAAATTTCTTTTTTTTAATTTTTCGACATTTATTTGAGTAGCATCTTTTTCCCACATTTTTACATTCATTGCTGGTGCTAAAAATATTTTTTTATTAGACGCAAGAATAACAGTATTAATAAAGTCATTTGCCGAACCATTAGAGATATTTTCAATGATATTGGCAGTAGCAGGAGCTACTAAAATTAAATCCGCCCATCTTGATAAAGCTATATGATCCATTTCAATTTCTTCATTAAGATCAAATTTGTTAAGATAAACTTTGTTATTAGACAATGATGAAATTGACAGAGGTGTTACAAATTCTTCTGCAGTTTTTGTTAATATTGTTTTTATTTCACAGTTTTTTGAGCGTAAATTTCTAATTAAGTCTAAAATTTTGTAGGCAGCTATACCACCAGAAATAATTAATAAAATTTTTTTATTATTTTTCATTAGAGCTTAATTAAATAATACTAATAATGATATTACCACTAATAAGATAAATATAATTATTTTATTTTGTTGATTTTTTATTTTTAATTTTTCAAATTCAAATTTTTTTGCCATATCATTATTTGATGCCACTGTTCCAGCAGCAAGTAGTTCCAATGCTTTTGAGGCTTTGTCCATCATACCTGGCAGCTCTGGTAGCCTGTCCATAACTTGCGATGTAGTTTTGATAGCTTGATTTATCTTTGCTTCAGGCCCAACTTCTTTTTTTAGCCACCCTTCCAAAACTGGTTTTGATATTTCCCAGATATTTGCATCCTCATCAAGTGTTCTAGCCACCCCTTCAACTACAACCATAGTTTTTTGTAAAAGTAAAAGTTGAGGCTGAGTTGCCATGTTAAATTGTTCTGTAATTTCAAAGAGTTGTGCTAATAATTTTCCCGCCGAAATATTTTTAATTGATTGTCCAAAAATAGGCTCTCCAATGGATCTAAGTGCTTGAGAAAAAGCATCTTTTGATTGATCTAAAGGAACTAGCCCTGCAATAAAATGTACGTCAGCAACTTTTTCGTAATCTCTTTGAATGAAGCCATATAAAATTTCAGCTAAATATTTACGATTATCTTTATCTAATCTACCCATTATTCCAAAGTCAACTGGAATAATGTTTCCATCTGAGTCTACAAAAAGATTTCCCTGATGCATATCGCCATGAAAAAAACCATCTCCAACAGCTTGTCTTAGGAAATTTTGAATTATATTTTTTGCAAGTTCTTTTTTATTAATTTTAAGTTCATTAATTTTATCTAATTCTTTTATACTGATGCCTTCTACTTTTTCAGAAGTTAAAACTCTTTTTGATGTAAAATCCCAATTAATATTAGGCACTTTAAATTTTGGATCAGATTTTGTATTATTCTTTAATTCACTGCCCGCTGATCCTTCAAATCTTAAATCCATCTCAATGGCAGTAATTTCTTTAAGCAAATGAACTATTTCAATTAATTTAAGCCTTTTTGTTTTAGGTAAAATTGTTTCCACTATTGAAGCAAATAACATTAACGCTTCTAATTCTTCATTAAATTTCTTTTCAATACCAGGTCTTAATACTTTAATCGCATATTGCTTACCCTCAATTGTTGCAAAATGAACTTGCGCTATAGAAGCCGCAGCTATCGGTTTGCTTAAATTTTCAATTTGTTTGTATTTTTCTTCTCCAATTTCATTACTTATACTTTTTTTTGCTATTTCCATATCAAAGGGTGGCAAGTCATCTTGTAAGCTTTGGAGTTCTTTAGCTAGATCTTTGCCAACAATATCAGGTCTTGTTCCGAGAAATTGACCAAGCTTAATAAACGTTGGGCCCAATTCTTTTAATGCCGACACTAATCTTTGACCAACACTTTTGCTATCTAAGCTTTTTTTTTTAAAAGAAGAAAAACCGAAAATTTTTATTGAATATCGAATTAAAAAATTTGGTTTATACAATTCACCAAAATAATCCAATGTTGAAGATTTGGCCAGAGCCCTACCAATTTTGAGAAGAATTAAAATTTTTTTAATCATTTAACTTCCAAGAATAGTGTATCGAAGCAATTCCACCTAATATATCTCTGGTACTAATATTTCTAAAACCGACATCTCTTAATTTGTTCGATATTTCTTTTTGAGAATAAAAATCTTCAATACTTTTAGTAAGATATTCATATGGCTTTGAATCTTGATTAAATACTTTTCCCAGAGCAGGTATTGATTTAGAGTAAAAATTATAAATTTCTCTTAGTATTGGTTTATTAACTTTGTAAAATTCGAGACAATAAAAACCTCCACCTTTTTTTAAAATTCTAAAAGCTTCTTTGAGAGCAATGTCTAATTTCGATATATTTCTAAGACCAAAGCTAATTAGATATGAATCAATAGAATTGTTTTTTAGAGGTACTGTTTCTGCATAACTACAAAGATGCTTAATATTTTTGTATCTTTTAAACTCATCAATATTTTGATTCAACATATTAAAGTTTGGCTCAATTCTTATAATTTCTTTACTTTTGTTTTTTTGGATCAGTAATCTTGAAATATCACCGGTTCCTGATGCCATATCAACTATTCTATTGTTATTTTCTAATATAACCGTATCAACAAATTGTTGCTTCCATATTCTATGGGTACCAAGTGACATGATATCATTCATCATATCGTACTTCTTAAAAGCACTATCGAACACTTTATTTACTAAATTGGTATTTTTATATTGATGAATATTTTTCATAATTCTTTAAAAAACGATTGTATTAAAAAAAAAATTATATGCCAGAACTTCCAGAAGTTGAGATTACAAAAATAAGCTTAAGCAAACAAATTTTACATAAAAAAGTAAAAAATGTCACAATATTAAATCCAAAACTTAGATACAGATTAAATAAACAAAACCTATTATCTTTAAAAAATAAAATTATAAAAAAAATAATTAGAAGATCAAAGTATTTACTAATTTATTTTAATGATAGTAATATTTTATTAGTACATCTTGGCATGACAGGTCGGTTTTATTTTGTGAAAAAAGGTAAAAATAAATTTGATACTAGTTTTTACACTAAAAACGAAATAATTAAAAAACATGATCACTTAAAACTTTCATTCAAAGGTTTTGATTTGGTTTATAACGATATTAGAAAATTTGGATTTATTAAGAAAATTTTATCTATAAATATTGAAAGCACAAAGCATTTAATTTCGCTTGGACCTGAGCCATTAAGTTCAAATTTTAGTTTTAAATATTTAAAAAACAAAATTAGAAACTCAAATTCTTCTGTAAAAAATTTATTAATGAATCAATCTGTAGTATCAGGCTTAGGTAACATATATGTAAACGAGGCTCTATTCAGAAGTTGTGTTAGTCCTCAAAGGCTAGGAAAGTTTTTAAAAGATATGGAAACAAGAAAAATAATAATTGCCATAAAAAAAGTATTGAAAATGGCAATAAAAGCTGGTGGTTCAACTATCCAAAATTATCACAACTCTGAAGGGAAGATTGGTTCTTATCAAGCTAATTTTAAAGTTTATGACAGAGAAGGTGAAATTTGTAAAAGAGCTGGGTGTTCTGGAAAAATTAGGCGTTTAATCGCCTCTGGAAGGTCTTCTTTTTTTTGTATTAAATGCCAAACATAGTGTTGACCACGATTAAAAAGGCTATATAAACGGCCAATCAAAAAAAATGGCAAATACATCATCAGCTAAAAAAAAAACAAAAGTTATTAAGAGAAAGACAGCTATTAATCGTATAAGGATTGGTAAGTACAAAGCGGCAATTTCTGAGATAGAAAATGCAATCAAAAGTGGAGATAAAGCTAAGGCCAAAAAACTTTTTGATAAATTCCAGTCACAGTTGATGAAAGTATCCAAAAAAGGTTCTATTAGAAGACAAACAGCCTCAAGAAAAATATCTAGAACTTCAAAAAAACTTGCGTTGATGAAGTAAGTTTATCAATAACAAATAGCTTAATAAAATTTCAACTTTAGATTTTAAATCAAATTTTAAAGATAAAAAAATTTAAAAACTGTTTAGTAATGCAAAATATATTTAATAAAATTCGTGTGGTGATTTAATATTTTAAAAATTAAAATCACAATCCAAAGTTGTTAAAATATTTTTTAAAAAAAAAATTTTTTTGTTGCTTAGGTATTTTGTTTTAATTAAAAGGGATCATTCATGAAAAGTTCATCTGCGTTACAAATTAACGAAGACATCAAAAAAAATTGGGAAGGTGTTCAGCAAAAACTGAAAGATACTTACGGTTTGGATGTGTACAAGAGCTGGATACAAAATGTTGAAGCCAAAGGAATTGATTTTTCTTCTTTAATTTTAGTCGTTAAAACAAGATTTGTCAGAGACTGGATTGTTTCTCATTATGCAGATAAAATTTTAGATCATTATCAAAAACTTGATAACTCAGTATCTAGAATTCAATTTGAAATTAATGAAATTTTCGATGAAAAAAGGTCTACAAATATTTTAGATTTTGGATCTGGCACCAAGGTAATTGATTTAAAGGATACAAACTATGGAATTAATAGAATAGATCCAAGATTAAACTTCGAAACTTTTATAACAGGTGAAAGTAATCAATTAGCTTTTTCAGCCGCAAAAAGAGTTACAGAAAGTCTTGGTCATTATAATCCTTTATACATCTATGGTGGTGTTGGACTAGGCAAGACACATATTTTAAACGCTATTGGCAATCAACTTAAACAAATGGATAAAAAAGTAATCTATCTTTCAGCTGAAAGATTTATGTATCAATTTGTAAAATCAATTAAAAATAAAGACACACATAAATTCAAAGAAATTTTCAGAAACGCTGATGTGCTTATATTAGATGATATCCAGTTCATTAGCGGCAAAGAAGTAACTCAAGAAGAATTTTTCTATACATTTAATAGTTTATTAGAAAATCAGTCTCAAGTTGTGATTTCATGTGACAGGTCACCAAATGAACTAGATCGCATTCAAGACAGAATAAAATCAAGATTATCAGGAGGTCTGGTTGTAGATGTGCAACCGCCGGATATAGGTTTGAGGTTAGAAATCTTAAAAAAGAGATGTTTGGCTGAAAAAAATCATTTCGGTAATGAGATACTAATAAATGATGAAATATTATCCTTTATATCAAATGAATTTAAATCAAGCATAAGAGATATGCTTGGCGTATTAAATAGAGTTATAGCATCAGCCAGAATTCAAAACAAAACACCAACCTTACAAGATGCAAAACTTATTCTGAAAGATCTTCTTAACAACATGCAATCAGTGATTAATATTGAGGATATTCAAAAAATTGTTGTCGCTTATTATAATCTATCAATGAATGATTTTTTATCCGCTAGAAGATCAAGGCATATTGCGAGACCAAGACAAATAGCGATGTATTTATCAAAAAAATTAACGACAAAATCATTGCCTGAAATAGGCAGAAAATTCACTGGTAGGGACCATACTACTGTAATACATGCAATAAAAAAAATAGAAGAATTGATGTCAAAAGATCGTCAATTCGAGCATGAAGTACAAAGTATTACAGACAGAATAATCAAGAGATAAAATGGAATTTAAAATTGACAGAGATGTTTTATTAAAATCTCTGGCACATGTGCAAGGTGTTGTTGAAAAGAAAAATACGTTACCAATTTTGGGTAATGTTCTGATAGAAGCTCATGATGGATTTTTAAAGTTAACAGCGACAGATTTAGATATTATTATTACGGAAAAGCTTACGTGTCAGACGATAAAAGAAGGATCAACAACAACAACGGCACAGGTAATATATGACATCGTAAGAAAACTAAAAACCGGATCCTCACTACATTTGTCATTAAAAGAAAACAATAGATTAAAATTAATATCTGGTAAATCTGACTTTAATTTAACTTGCATATCTCCTGACGAGTTTCCAATATTAGAAGATAATATGGATGAACAGTATTTAGAGATACCATCTTTTGAATTTTTAAAAATAATAAATAAAACAAAATTCTCTATCTCTAATGATGAGACAAGACATTATTTAAATGGAGTTTATTTAGATAAAAAGGATGGTGAAAACAAATTAATTGCGGTTGCAACAGACGGACATAGACTTAGTAAGTCAGCTACAGAAATAAAGGGCGCAGACAATTTTCAATCAGTAATCTTGCCTAAAAAAACTGTATTTGAATTACTTACAATAATTGATGAAGATTCTATAAATCTTAAAATTTTATCTACAAAATCTAAGATTAAATTTTTGTACAAAGACATTGTTTTAATCTCAAAGGTGATCGATGGAAAATTTCCAGATTATGATAAAGTTATACCAAAAGATGAACGTATAGCCGCAAAATCTAACGTTGAAGAATTTGTAAGCGCTTTAGATCGACTGAAATCGTTATCTTCAGATAGAAAAGGAGTAATCAAAATATCTTTGGATAAAGGATTGATGAAGTTTTTAATAAATGATGCTATTTCTGGAGATGGTATCGAAGAAGTACAAACTCAATATCAAGGGGAGCATTTAGAGATTGGTTTCAATTCGACATATTTAATCGATGTTGCAAATGTTTTGGAGAGTAAAGACATTGTCCTAATGTTAAAAGATACAACTTCACCTATTCAAGTCAAAGATGAAAGCGATTCCCTTAGTACTTACATTGTTATGCCAATGCGTGTAATTTAATAAGTATTTAATGGCAAGTGTAATAAAAATAAATATCAAAAATTTTAAATCTCATAAACAATACAATTTAGAAATTAGTAAAGATTATCAGCACGTAATTATTTATGGAGGCAATGGCGTTGGAAAGACTAATTTAATAGAGAGTTTGTCTTTTTTTTCTAATTCAAAAGGATTAAGAGGCGATACTTTAGATAAGTTGTTACCCGAACAAGAAACAAATATTATTGATACAAACGTACAAGCAAAAATCTTATCGAATTCTAATCAATTTAATTTTTCCTTTAAAATAATTAAAGATCAAGAAAGTTTAAAAAAAACCTTTTTTTTAGAAGAAAAGAAAATATCACTTCCAAAAATAAAAGAAATTTTAAGCTTCATTTGGTTATCACCTTATATGGATAAAATTATGTATGAAGGACAATCTATAAAAAGAGATTTTATAGACAAATTAATCTCGCAGAATGAAAAAAATTTTAATTTATCAGTATCAAGTTATAAAAAAAATATAGCAGAAAGGCTACAAATTCTAAAAAATACAAAAGACGAAAAATGGCTTGACATAATAGAAAAGAGATTAGCAGAAAATATTTATGAAATTTTTTTAATGAGAAGGAATTATGCAACCAAAATAAATAAAATTATTTCCAATAAATTAAAAAATTTCAGAGAAATTAATATTAAATATAACAATGATCTATTTGATGATTTAAACGAAAAAAAAATAAAAATAGAAATTTTTTTTGAAAAATTGAAATCTAATCGTGAACTTGATGAGATTACTAAAAGGACGAATTTTGGTATAAATAAAGACAAAATTTTTTTTTTCGACAAAATCAAAAATAGAAATACAGACGCTTGTTCAACAGGAGAGCAAAAATCTTCACTATTAACTATTATTCTGGCTAATTGTTGGAAATTAAAAATAGAAAAAAAAGATTTTATTCTTTTAATAGACGAGGCTACTTCACATATTGATGATCAAAATTTCGTGAGGCTTGTGGCAGAAATTGAAAAATTTGGAACTCAAATTTGGTATACAGGAACGAGCAAGAATCTATTCCAAGCTATTGAAAATAAAGGTTTTTTTATACATTTAGAGTAATCTATACCTCCATTTT
>CEOK01026267.1_pt1 | contig 11046 bp, 18 predicted proteins | sample 427001 | NCBI WGS metagenome assembly CEOK01 (sample SAMEA2591108, study PRJEB7988) | marine metagenome | isolation source: saline water (ENVO:00002010), including | reverse complement strand
ATGTAATTTTTCATATTTTGTTTCTCGATTAATTTATACAACCATTATATATGGTTTCATAATGAATGTCAATAGTTTTATGAAAATAAATTCATCTTTTTTGCTGTGAGCAAAACTCTCTTATCCATTATAGGCTCCACGATACTTTCAACAAGTTGCCAATCAATGTTTCTGTAGTTACGATTAATGACTGACATGACACCAGGAAAGTAGTAAGAAACTCTACGATTCGCGGAGTTACATCCACCGTTATTGAAAATATCATAATATGCATTAACAGTTTCACGAAACATATCAAGTGGTTTATTAATGCCTGACTCTTCATCTTCAGGTATATTATAACAAGCTCCACTTGCTGGAACCATTTCTTCAAGCTTATCAGAAATTTCTTGATAAGTTCCTTTTCCTTCCCAATATGTATTTTTCATTATGCAGCACTCCTTGAATAATATCTTCCTCTTCCTGAGTATCCAACAGCTTGAACAGCTTCAAGAGGACTTTTTTCGGTTGAAACTTTTAGGTATTCTTCAACTGTATAATTTTCAGTAATACAATTGATGTAAGATTTATACGGCTTTGCACCATACTTGAACCTGGCAATAAACGAAGGTTTGACTTTACCAATCCAAGAAGGATGGCAGTTAGGATGAACTTCATCCATTGTTTTGGAGCCTTCAAAATCTCCTCTATACATGAGATACATACCATCCCATGTAAATTGTTCTTTGTCAAATTTTGTCATATTTTCCACCTTTTCCATAATTTATACAACTATTATACTATAGTTTCGTTATGATGTCAATAGTTTTCATAAAGAAACATGAACTTTTTTATAATTTATAGTTATATTGTTAGAACTTTTGGGAATATAGAAAGAAATCCGACCTATTTGGCCGGATTCCAAGATTCGTCAAGCATTGTTTGCGCTTGACCTTTGAGGATAGGATCTGCCTTCGTTAAAACATCCATCATGTACTGCTTTTCGTACTTGTATGCTTTATGGAAGAACTTCTGATCGTGAGGTATGATTGTTAGACTATTGTGAATTAGGTCAGCTATCTTAATTGTCTGAGACTCTGCAGGTCCTAATGCAAAATGGTCTGCGTCCATCTTTTTACGAAACGCACGGTTTCCATCTTCCTTTTCGGAAACGTTTGTGCAATAGTGAACATATTCTGCTACGGTGGATCCAAACTGATCTTTGATTTCGCGAAAGGTAACTGGAGTATCTTCAACTACATCATGTAATAATGCAGCAGCAATCATCTCCGGAGTATGCTCAACAGATTCCACTATTTTCGATACACCTATAGGATGCATGGAATAAGGTTCGCCAGTATACTTCCGTCTTTGGCCGTCGTGGGCCTTGATGGCCAACATCAGTGCTTCTTGAATTAATTGTTTTTCGTTTAACATCTGATTATTATACTATATTTCTTTATGAATGTCAATAGCTAATTTTTATTTATTTTAGTGGAGAATTTGACTCCCTGCAGCCATTAATCCGTCTATCATATCGTATGTATCGTCTGCGTGACCAGCTTTAATAATATCAACTACTGTCGGAAACTCACTTTCGGTTTCTACTTGTTTTGTGTGGAGATGTCTTATCTTTCTTGAAGGAAACATATCTATCATGTATTGTCTTGCAGCTCGTTCAGTTTTGAATGAGCAAGCGGTAGTTAAGCCAAACGGATTGTTGGCGGCAAAGCATGCGTATATTCTACCATCGTCTTCTTTCCCAAGATCATATCCATTATAGGTTCCCAGAAATACACCCATATTATCATCAGCTATTATGTACCTTATCTTTTTCATATAATTCCTTATATGTACTTCTTACTGCTTTGAAGTGGTTAAGATATTCCGAAGTATCAAACTCAAATACTTGAGGATCATTTCCATCAACTCCGATAAAGACCACTCCTTTTTTAACTTGGTTTCCAGTCATTTCCTCGAAAGCTTTTGCGTAAAATGAAACCTGCATATAATAATTAAGAATCCATTCTTCTTTCTTTGGCTTGCGAGAAGTCTTAAAATCAATCACCGCAAGTTCTCCGTTCCATTCTGCAATACAATCAACTTGACCTGCAGTTTCTAATTCATTAGAATAGAGAAAACACTCCTGGTACCAAATATTATTTATACAATCATTCAATATTGGTCTCATAGTATTAAACATGTGTATATTGGCAGGCATATGCTTTTTTGAATAGTCAGGATCATTATCTAAATAATCTTCACAAAGTTTATGAACCGCAGTGCCGCGGCGTAATGCTTGAGTAGAAATACGATTGGCTTCTTCGTGACCAACACGATCACGCCATTTTTGTATATCTTCTTTTCCTAGAATTGATAAGACCGTGGTAACAGAAGGGTAACCGTCACCGGAAGGAGTTTGATAGATTCTTTTTCCATCAACATTCGATCTTGTTAATCTTTCGAGGACAGGAGCCTCGCCGTTATGTTCAAATAATTTCATAATATAATCCTTGAATAGGAAAAGGTGGCCGAAGCCACCGTTCCTTTGTTTATTAAGCCACTAATGCTGGCCTGATTTCTGCTCTCTCCTTTGCTATGATGTATTCTTTAACTAAACCACTTCTTACAATATCTTCAATTCCAAATTGAATAATTTTGAATGAGTGATCCATTCTTTTTATAACTCTCAAAAAATCCGCGAGACCTGATGTATCATGTTTGTGTCTAGTTCCAGCAAGATCATCTTGAGCGGTGTCACCACAGAATATGATTCTTGACGAATCGCCAACTCGTGTAATAATACTGTCGAGTTCATGGTAAGTCATTGATTGACATTCATCTACAATAATAATAGAGTTATCAAATGTTAATCCTCTGACGAACGACGATGTCATAAATTTGACAGAATGTTTTTGTTTGAGAATATCCCAAGCATCTCCTCTGCCAAACAAATTGTTTACGATATCAGTGTAAGGTACAGAATATACGGCTTCTTTTTGAGCCTGAGATCCAGGCATAAAGCCTTGCTCTCTTGTCTGTACTGCTGAACGAACAATTATAACTTGGTCATAGTTATCATCATTTAAAATATCAGATAAACCAAGATATAAACCGCACATTGTTTTACCTGTGCCTGCTGTTCCTATCGCAGCAATATTATAACCAGCTGTATAGCTGTCGAACATATCCTCTTGAGTTGGAGTCAATGGCGAAATATTATGCATTGAAAATTTTGTATCCAAAGATCTTCTTTGTTCCGCTGCATTTTTCCTCTTCTCTTTTGGTGATAAACGACGCTGTCTTGACATAAAACCTCCTTTGAAATCAATTCATGAAGGCAATTGAAAATTACTTCCAATCGTTGATTTTGTTACCTGTGTATGATTTGTTATTTTTCATTGACGAAAGTAAATCACGAAAACCTTGGTCGGGTTTCATCCGTCCAAGTCGCGCCGCATCACTCAAGCCGGGCGCTGAAGTAATTAGAGTTTTTAAATGTGGGTTGTCTTTGAGGTATTGTTCTCTGGACGAGATTGACATGAACTTTTCAAATTGTTCACCAGTATTTTGATCTTCAAAGATATATGTAGGCATTTAATATCCAATCCTATATTGCATAATAGTATTTATACGATTGATTCGTAAATCTCTTTCCAATTTTTAACTTTTTGTATCTCAGGGTGAAAAAAGTCAGCGTTGAAAAGATGTTCTATTAGGATAGACCTTAGACCGTATTCAACTCCGAGTTCAGCATTTTTGGGTTTATCTTCAACCCAGATACAGCCGCTATCTTTGTAAGGTAATAGACCGTCATCTTTATCTGCTCCGCAGTCAAGACAGACGATTTTCTCAAATACTCCATAACCGAACAACTTCTCGAGATTTTGTTCTCTTAATTTACCGGCATAGTAATCAGTACTGAGAGAAGTAATACAATGAAATATATAACCTTCACTGTGTAATTTTTTGACATATTTAATAGCATCTCTTAGTCCAGGCAGAAATCCAATTCTTGCAGATTCGTTAAATTGTCTAACAAGTTTTTTTGATTCTTCCTTATTAATTCCAAAAGATTCAGAAACATCATAGATTCCTTCCTTTACTATTTTGTAATTGTTTTCAGCCATCCACTTGTAGAAGGCATATTTCCAATCCAATAGCACACCGTCACAGTCTACAAGGATCAGTTTATCTGTTCTATGATCCATCTTTTTTTCCTGTTCTTTTTCCATTTCAGTTAATATTATAACAAGAAACGGCAGAAATGTCAATAGTTTTTATGATAAAAACTGTCTTTTATCGGAAATTCTTTGCTTTCGATCCTTAGATCTACGACTTTTCTGATGTTTTTCTCTTTCTTTTTCTTGTTTTGTACTTTCTTCCCAATCGGAATCGCGGAACTTTCTTAGCCGCTTTGCCATTTGGATCTCCCTATTAACTCATGTCCATCGGAGTAGTAAACAACTCAGGATAAGCTGCTTCTACCGTTTTTCTTGTCAATCCTTTAACGGGTGTATGACTTATTAAATTATTTGCTAGGAGTTGAGCATCATCTGCATCAAGATCCTCCAACAAACTAATGAATAACGATTCTCTTTTTATTTGATTAAGATCGTCATATCCTCCGCCTCTAAAGAAAATTTTCAAACGTCTTGCCTCACGATACAATAATGTATCTAAATCGTTAAGCTCGTTTTTCTTAAACGGTGGTGGTGTATCAGGTACTAAGTACTCAATAGTATCATCATAAATTAATCTTAATATTGTTCTCAAAGGAACCGAATCATTTTCTGCTAAAACAGCAATTTTATTTTTTACTGTTTTTTCTTTACCTGCCTTGGTAAGAATTTTTGATATTGCCTCTCTTGCCATATTAAAAGTCCTGTATATCTGAAATTAAATTTTTCAGCTTTTGTTTAACGAAGTAATTGAACAGATGAGCTCTGCTAACTTCTTCTTGGTTATTATAATCATTGAGGATAATCTTTTTGTATTCCTCAGGAATTTGCGTTAAGTCAATCATTTGCTTATTACGATTGAACCTTAACTTTGTCTCCTCATCCATTTGTTCTGGAGTATTGGTGAACATTTCGATTCTTTTCTTAGTCATCGGCCTTTGTCTATCACCGACAGCCAAGCAATTATCTGCACTCAATATATTTGGTACACCATCACCAACATCTCCTTTTAGAATATGTTCTTGAATATATTGTTGAGGGTTTGCATGCCTTACCCATTTCTTTAAGACTGGGTTGTATTGATCTACGTTAGCATACTTTTGTAATTGAATGAAATCCTTATCACCTGAAAGAATCAAAATTGGTTCTGAACCTGTATTAAGTTCGGTGCCATATTCCATGCACAGTGTTGCGATAATATCATCAGCTTCGCAACGATCTATATATAGAACCTTATATGGAAAAAATTCTTCTATTTCTTTACGAATTTGATGAATGACATCAAATAGCATATTCCAATCTAATTCTGATTCGTCACGATTCTTTTTACGATTTGCTTTATAATAAGGAAAGTAATCGCGTCTCCAAACATTTGTGTTATCACAACAAAGAACAATTTCTCCGTACTGTTCAGAAAACTTTTTACGATTGAACCTAATTGAGTTAAGGAACATATGACGTAATAAATTTTCGTCTAATTCCACATTTGTATGATTACCAATACCTGCGAACAAACTCGCAAGCATAACTTGGTTATAATCTACTAATATCATAGTGTGTACTCATAATTTAATTTGTATTAGCTATTTTAATCTATTTCTTCGTCGTTGTCAATAGTTTCTTCAACATTTTTCACATAACCACCAGTTACTAATCCTGGAGTATCAGTCTCGGCAACAAATACATGGTTCTCCGCAAACTGCTGCAATTCGTGATCTACACCCATTGTCTGTAAATGTAAAGATCTTATGGATTCAAATATCAATATCATACTTGGAAAGTAAAGAGATATATCTTCGTCTAGGTTACACCCAGCTCGAGCCATTTCTCCTAATACATTTTCCCAAATGATTTCAGTCAGTTCTGAAGAATAACTTTCTTTGTATTCTCGAATTCGTTTTCCTACGTCTTCGGGAGTCCAGTTTTTATCTTCATTCAATAACGGAAACTGAATTATGTTATCTTTGGTAGGCATCTCCGATGTTCCTTAATAGAGTGTTCCACATAGTAGCAAAAGAACCGATACTGTTTCTTGCTAGGTTAAATCTGTCAGAGAAAGTAAATCCATGAAAGTATCTAGGATCTTGTTTCATCTGATTTAATATTTGATTCGCAACTGCAAAGCTGAAGTTTGCATGACCATTGACATCTTCGTTCCAATCATACATAATGGTTGCATTTGATGCGGTCTCAGGCAGTGCTCCATAATTTGGATGGATACATATTACTTGAGATTTGATTGCTTCTATCAGTGCGAGACATGATGTCTCTTTCCATACATTTGGATATAAGAATATATGAGCCTTATCTAAAGCTTCAAGAACTTCATCGTTTGATACAACTCCATGATGAGTCATTTTGTCATGCTGATTGATTCTTTCAAATAAACCCTTATATGCTTCGTTACGTTGTTCCCAACCATATATTTCAAATCCTGAGTAAACATCAAGATGAATATTGTCGTGTTGTTTACATAACGCTTCAAATACAGGTACAAGCAATTCAAGACCACGATGTGGAGTTGTATGATATATGAAACGAATGGTTTCCAAATCTTTTTCTTTTGGTTCGTATTTCTTTTCAACTGCATTATTAATAACAGAACATTTAGAATAAGGAATACCATATCTTACAACATATTGATCTCTTTGCCATGCAGAGACAAACACAAAATGATTGAACTTATCCCAACCACCATCTCTTAATACTTTATTCTCGGGATCTTCTGCTAGATCATGACACCAAAGGATATTTGGTACATCATCATATAATTCTCTTGGTCTTGATAAATGTATAGCAACTTTTTCTAATATTTCTTTATCAATGTTATCTATTAAACGTTGTCTCATCTGCTCAGTTCCGCCTTTACTATTGGCAGACAATTCTGATTCTACAACTTCGCCTTTATATATGCAACTCATTTTTACAATTCTCCATAAAATTTAGTTTCTTCACGTTCATTATCAAATACGTCATCAAGCGACAACCACTGACCTTTTTCTTCCCACCAAGCTTTAAGAAACTCGTATGAGTAAAACGCTGAACTTGCTTGTTCGTTATAATAATATATATTCTTAGATCTAAAGTCAGTTACATTATGATTAAAGAGTGGAAAAGAAATAACTAATCCAAATCCATGTAATATATTATTCTCTGTTGTAATCGGAGATCCTAGTGGCATACGATAATGAATCTTGCCTTCAAAATCTCCAAAATAGTAATCTACTATTTTCTTTGCGTATTTTCTTGTTAACGCATAAGCTTGTAATCCATGATCCCAAGGAACTCGTTTTCGTGGAATCATAGGTATGTATTCATTTTTATAATCATAAGGATATTCAAATACATTACACATATGTAATGCTCCCCAATCATATCTATTACATCTTTCAATATATTCTTCTAAAGTAAAGTTCCAATATTGAACCGTCTCATAATCAAGATCGTCTTCAAAGAACAATCCATAATCTTCGTCAGTATTTTCATACCACCATTTGATTGTAAGTAAATGAGAAGAGGTAACGCCTTTTGTAGTTTGTTCTACAATTTCAGGATCACCTACGAAAGGAATAGAAACTCCTTCCTCATAACGATCATAGGAATGAACTTTTATATCTGCAACACCGTGTCTTAAAAATTCTGACTCGGTCCAATCTTTTCTATCAGGACACGTCTTCAGATTGATTATGTTCGGTTTCGGCAGATTCTTCAGTTTGTCTGTTAATGCTATCAAGTTTATAATCTTCGTTAAGTTCATTGTAAATATCAATAAGTGTACTTTGAAAGTTTCTTACTGAACCATTATTATGTACTCTATATGTTTTAATATCGAGCTCTTCTTTAAGTACATATGCTTTATCAATTTTAGTTTCATAATTGATTGTTACTTCTTTGATTATATTACCATTAAAGTATCTGCGACTATCTGTTGAATAATCATGGCCTTCTCTTGTTAATTGAACTATGACAATATTGTCCGAGCCAACTTTTTCAATTAAAGGTTCAAGTTCTTCAACAAATCCACCATCTGCCACCGCATAATGCTTACCTTCTTCAATTTCTTCAGCAACTAATTGACCGAAGTAATCCAAACCTTTCTTTGGTTTGATAATATCTTCAGATACATAAATCATTGCTTCTCTACGAGATCTGTTTTCTAATGCAAGTTCTTTCTTTTCTTTTTGTTCTCTGTTATCATAACCTTGCATAAACCATTTTTCATCAACTTCAAAATGCTTACATGTTTCTTTAAATAGCTGATACTTGAAAGACAGATTACCAAAACCAAACCTTTCTTTATATAAGCTAGCTGCTTCATCTTTGCCTGAAGCGGGCGGTCCGTTAAATATTACTATCATCTAATTTTCCGTTTTGTTTATAGAATCCGTACTTACATATAAAATAGGCATCTACGATATCGGTAATCGGATTCCATGATTTGTTTATTATACCACATTTTTCGCGAATGTCAATAGAAACTTCTTTTTCAAACGCTTCAATCATAAATTCTTTATTTGCGTTACCTTTTCCACTGCCAAACTTTTTAATCATTGTTGGAGGATAAACTTCGTGAGGTATACCTTTTTCATAAAGCTTGTGTTTAAATAAACCACAATTCTCTGCAATTTGAAATACTCTACCTACTGCTCCAAATGCGTATCCTTCAATACCAACAAAGTCGCACTCAAAACACTTTGATTGCGACCAAGAACCAAGCATATTATATCTTTCTTGGTCTGTCTTCCAATTGTCAGGATACATTGTTGCTTGATACTGTCCTTTCTCTCCTTGTAGCAATTTCTTTTGCTTTACATAATAATAAAAGGTACAGTTATCATAACTCCATTCTTCACCTTGATGTATGCAAATTGCCGGACTACTTAAACTGTAATCCACACCGGCAAACTTCATAATATACTCCATAATAAATTATATAGAGTTATTTATTCATTCTGCACGATAGAATATATGAGATCCAATTGTTCCTATTTGTTGTAATGTTGGTGCCCAATATGGATCTACAAATGTTGTATGATAATGTGTTGCTCCTTCTGTTAAACCTCTATACTTATCAGAATATAATATTTGATGTGCAATAAGTCTTGATTCTTCAAATGCATCTGCTTCTGTAGGTTCATCATCTTTGCCATCGCAATACCAACTGAATTGGCAACGATTTCTTATAGGTACAAGAACATCAGGGTCCTTCCAAGAAGGTTTATGTTTTCCTTGATATATTACACCACATACAGAGTTTGGGTATCTAACATCACGTACTCTATTTAAGACTACATCAGCAACGGCATATTTTCCTGCTAAATTTTCTGACCTTGCCTCGTGATAAACATTAATTGCTAAACATTCTGCTTCTATTTCATCAGGCGCAGTTTCAAATACAATATTGTCATATTGAATATGACTTGTTTCTCCGCTCACAGCCGTAGAAGCAGACAGGCCATATACCACCATGAATACAAAAAATGCGCCTGATATAACAGACAATATTGATATTCTCATACGCTGCCTTTACAGTAAGCATCAATTAATTCATCACCTGTTTTTCTTTTACCGAAAGTATGTAAATGCTTACCGTCTTTACTTCGCTCAATAACACCAGAATTATATTCTATATCCGTAACAGTTTCTTTACCGTTATTTGTATCTTGCGGTCTATCATCGTACCACATAGAAGAAAGAGGATGGCAGTGGATGTTTTTTACACCTAGGGCCCATTGCTCCGCTTCTAATAGCAGTCGTTGTCTTTGTACTGTATTTCCATATTCTGTCATAGTTTTTCTCCTGGCTCAAAGCCTCTAAATGTTTTAAATCTTGGAAATCTTAAACTGTATATTTCTTGCGAATCTTGACTTATTGTAATTGCATCAGCTCTTACTTCAACTAATTGTCCAACTACAGATTCAATGTCACTCCAAATACTATCTCTAAGATCATCACTAAGGCCTGTGCCTACATTAACTCGAATATGTTTATCTTCATCAATGCCTTCACAAACAAGTGCTCCTGCACTTCCTTCATTTTTTCCTGTGCCTTCTTCAACATCAACTACTTTAAGTGTTACCTCAATAAAAGGTTTCATTTTCAACCAGCCGTATGAGCGTTTACATTCGTAAGCACCGTTAATTGGTTTGACCATAATACCTTCGTAGCCTTTATCAATTGCTTCTTGATTCATTGCTTTGAACTTATCAGCGTCATCTTCAATATTCAACACAGTGTGTTTAGTTAATAAAATGCAATCCTTAAAATAATCAGATCTTTCAAACCCTTGTAATAATTCTTTTCTCTTTGTTAGTGGTAAAGAACTACGTCCTGTCTTAAATTCATCAAGAGGTAAAAAATCAAATAATGCAAAGTAAGCATCTTCGGTTTGAGCATTTTCTTTACGATGTACTTGCTTCATTAATGTTTGAAAATCTTCTGACATAACTTCACCATCGAAGACAAGATTATCAAACATCTTATGACTGAATGCCTTTTCAATATGTGGAAAGTTATTCAATTGTTTTCCATTACGAGAATATATTGTTGCATTTGCATTTTCAACAATTACGATTGCTCTTACGCCATCATACTTATATTCTACAATACAGTCTCCGGTTATTTTCTTTGGATTATTATCACCACTATGAGCAAGCATACAAGTGAATACAGGAATGGTTCCTTTCTTAACGTTATTGACTGTCTTGAGAGATACTCCGCATTTAAGGTCTTTTAATAAGATCCTACGATACCAATCATTCCATTCGACAGTCCTTGCTTGTTCTCTTGCAACTACAATTGCATCTCGAGCAGCATGACCTGTCAATTCACGATTCTTTAATTTATTAGCAAGTTCGTAAAACTCTTCAGACGATAAACCTGGGCC
>CEOK01067955.1_pt1 | contig 11051 bp, 8 predicted proteins | sample 427001 | NCBI WGS metagenome assembly CEOK01 (sample SAMEA2591108, study PRJEB7988) | marine metagenome | isolation source: saline water (ENVO:00002010), including | reverse complement strand
CGTTCTAAGGATTCGCAAAAATAACAACCTTCCAAGAAATTCCCTAACATCGGCTTTAATTCCTCTTGGAGCACTTTAACCACAGAATCTGCTGGTATCATAAAGTCGGGAAGTCCCTCATTTCGAACAGAGGTATTCGGTGCCTTATCTATCTGCAAACAAACTCGACCTAACTTTTGGGCATCCAGCTCTCGAATGATCGAAAGCGCCCTTTTATTATCGCCGACATACAAGGCATCCACCGCCATCCCCAATAGCGTCTGCATGCCAAGCGTGTACTCTTGGGGAATCTGTATTGCTTTGGATAATATTGTTACATTGGACTCCTCCGCTAAGTCGCACAATCGTCCGCTTAAAATGGATTTAGCCCCCTCAGCAAAACCTTCAAACTTAGATTGGAGGTTTTGCAAAACATTCAGATGTGCAGTTTTTTTTGCAATTGAACGGTCCGCTAATTGATACCGTTCCTGCAAAGACCGAAACTCTTTTAATTTATTTTCAGAATCCTGCTTTGCCTCATTGAATTCATTCAGTAAGCTAGACACTTTATCTGAAGTTTTTGTTTCTGCTTCAAGTATTTGCCTTTGGGTTTCTTCAAAGACTTCAAGCTCTTGCTTTAATGTTACGATCTTTTCAGTCAAACTAGCATGCTTAACTTGATACGTCTTAATTTCTAATTCCAAGCTCGTGCTATCTGAGCGAGATCGATTAATTCGATTTTCTGAGTCTAATAGAAGCGCACGCTTTTCTTGTAGGCTTGATTCTAGGTCGTTCAACTTGGCTTGCGTCTCCAGAAATTCCGTCTCTTGATTTTGATGATTCGCATCAGAATCCCCAACAAGATTTAATTGCTTCTGCTTACTTTCAGAATCTCTCTGTACCCTAAGGTCAATTTGCTTTTGCTCCTCTTCTATAGAATGAATTTCCTGCTTATAATTTTCAATTAAAACAGATGAGTCATTAGCACGAACGGAATACAATTCAGACTGATTTTTTGCATTCTCTTTTTCTGAACGCAAATTGTACACCCTTTGTTGAAGCTCTTGCATCTCATCATACAAATCTTGCCGCCCTTGTTTCATAGCTTTGAGACGCTCTTCCTCCGCCTGCAGTTGCTTAGCTTGACTCGCTACAGTGGCATTCAATTCACTAGAACGTTCCATAAACTCTTTGATATAACCATCAAATTCACTGTACCGCTTAGCCGAAAGCGCTAAATCTAAATGCTTTAAGCGATGCTCAAGACGCTGGTACCTTAAGGCTTTACTTGCTTGTCGCTTTAAGGAGTTAATCTGCCGACCCACTTCTTCAATGACATCTGTTACTCGTGCGAGGTTGGTATCGACTAGCGCCAGTTTATTCAGCGCTTCTTTCCTCTGACTTTTGTATAGCGTGATGCCTGCCGCTTCTTCAAAAATGGTTCTACGCTCTGAGGCATTAGTAGAAAGGATTTGGTCTATCTGACCCTGCAACATGAAGGAATAAGAAACCCGCCCCACTCCTGTATTGGCAAAAAGTCGTTGTACGTCCTTCAATCGTGCCGATTTACTATTTATAAAATAATCACTACCGCCATCTCGACTCACTCTACGGGAAACAGCGACTTCATTAAAGGCGGTTCCTAGTTCTTTTTCACAGTCTGTAAAGGTTAGGACGACTTCGCTGGTCGGAAGTGCTTTTCGTGTATCCGTCCCTTCAAAAATAACATCCTGCATCGAAGCACCTCGTAAAGCTTTAGCACTCTGCTCACCTAATACCCAGCGAATGGCATCCACAATATTACTTTTACCACAACCATTTGGACCGACCACTGCCGTCATGCCTGGTTGAAGTTCAAGAACCGTACGATCCGCAAAACTTTTAAAGCCTCGGATTTCAATTTGTTTTAAATACATTCGTTTTTAATTTTAACTAGTACCATATAAATGAATCGCTTGATATGAAGCTCGCAATTAAAAAAACATCTAGTATGACTATTTTAATCACAACAGACTAATCCTACTTCTGACTAAAACACCAAAATTGATTCCTCCCCTATGAATTGGCCGATGAAATCCTATGAAAACCCTCATTTTTTAAAAAGTGAACGAGCTAGAATGATTCGTGTTCTTTGTGAACTCATTGAACCTGTGGATCGCTTTAAAGCTGAATCTATAGACAAGACTATCGTATTGTTTGGCTCAGCTAGAACCGTTCCTCTTGAACAAGCTAAAAAATATTTAGAGGCTGTAGAGACAGAAATCGCCAATACCGATAAACCATCAAAAGCGCTTTTAAATAAAAAGCAACAGGCACTCATCAGCGTGAAATCGGCACCTTATTATGACTCTGCCCAAAAACTTTCTAAAAAACTGACAGAGTGGTCACTATCGCAACCTAAAGCCGATCGCTATACGATCTGTTCAGGCGGTGGTCCAGGGATTATGGAAGCTGCCAATCGAGGTGCCCAAGATGCCGAAGGAAAATCAATTGGTCTTGGAATCAGTCTCCCTTTTGAACAAGGGGTGAACGACTACATTCCAAAAGAATTACAATTTGAATTCCATTATTTCTTCATTCGAAAATATTGGTTTGTCTTATTAGCGAAAGCCCTAGTTGCCTTTCCAGGAGGCTTTGGAACTTTGGACGAACTATTCGAAACCTTAACACTGCTTCAAACCAAGAAGGTCAACGGAAGACAGCCAATTATTTTATTTGGATCAGAGTTTTGGAATAACTTGATCAACTTTGAGTGCTTAATTGAATGGGGAATGATCTCTCCTAACGACATGGAGCTCATACAGATAACCGATTCTGTTGATGATACTTTTAAAAGTATCGTAGGTCGATTAGAGGCGGAAAAAAACCCTCGCTAAAAACTACGAAAAATCAGTCTGATAAATATCGTGTAAGCGAACCATTCCACGAAGTTTTCGACCATTTTTTTCGATAACAGGCACTACCGAGATTTGAGAGGGTCGATCCTCCATCAATCGCAATGCTTCCCTAAGCAAACAATCAGCATTCACTGACAAGGGTTCTTTAGTACAACAGTCACTCACTGGAAGCTCTAAAACCGATCCTTCTTTAGAAAGTAAACGACGAATATCACCATCCGTTATAATACCAATCAAATTATCACTCTCATCAATGATACAGGCGGCTCCCAAGGGATAATCCGACATGGCTAAAACGGCATCTCTTAGCGTATGAGTCAAGTGCACACGCGCTACATTCTCGAGAGGATGCATCACATCACCCACACTCAAAAGCAAATTCCTTCCCAATTGCCCTCCTGGGTGATAGCGGGCAAATTCTTCTGAGGTAAAACCTTTTTCGGTAACCATAGCAGAAGCTAATGCATCTCCAATCGATAAGGCGACCGAAGCACTGGCTGTTGGCATTAAATTCAAGGGATCCGCCTCCTTTTCAACACTCGCATTAAGAACCACATCAGACGCATTCCCTATGGGAGAATCGACACGACCTAAAATCGCAATAACTGGCGACTGAAATGCCTTAAAAATAGGCATCAAACGCATCAACTCTGAGGTACTTCCACTTTTTGATAAAACAATAGTAACATCCCCAGGCTTATAAATACCAAGATCTCCATGAATCGCTTCACTGGCATGGAGGAAGACACAATCGATCCCTCCACTCATAAAAGTTGTCGCAATCTTTTTTGCTATATGCCCCGACTTTCCAATGCCACAAAAAACCACTTTTCCCTGAGAGGCTCTCAAAATTTCAATTGCTGCATCAAATGACGTTCCTAAACGCTCCGAAGCTTTAAGAATAGCCGATGCCTCCGCACTCATTACGGCTTTAGCTATTTCAAGTGGTGAATGTTTTGAATGTCCCATTTCGTCTATGATACAATATTAAAGACACAGCCATACCTAACAAGATACATAAACAAGACAATGTTTATCTGCAATCTCGCATCGATTGACTAGATATCAATTAAGCAACTTTGCGGGAACGCCCGCTAGCTATTACTACCAAACCTTCTTTTTATGACGGTTTGACTTCAAACGCTTACGGCGTTTGTGCTTATTCATTTTTAATCGACGCTTTTTCTTAAGGTTTCCCATTTGTAGTTACTGATATAATTAAAGAGAAAGAGGATGAAAGAGCCAAATATTCTGCACTCTGTAAAGACTATTTTTAAAATAACAGAAAATTATTCTGCTATTTTAAGATTCAAATAAGACATCATCGCCTTAAAAGGCTTTGGAAGCGATGCTTCTAATTGGAATCCCAGCCCTCCTTGATCCTCTAATTGAACCGATCTTAAATGCATCGCAAGCCCTCTAAATATTCCTTTATCTCGATCCTCCTCTTTTTTCCATTTACCGATCGACGCATAGGATGGAGCATCTTCTCCTCGATATAAGGAATCACCCAGTACTTTTAATCCCGAAAGAGAGGCATGTAAACGAATCTGATGTGGGCGTGGATACCTTGAGCGTGCCTCCCACAAACTCCACCCTCCTTGATTATGAGAAAGACGGTTAAACTGTGTATGCGAACGCTTACCCTTAGCAGTAGAGGGTATCATCTTACTTTTGTAACGGTGCTTCAAAAGCGGGGTTTGATCTTCAAAGACATCGGTTATGGATTCATCGGCTGTTGCTACAAAGTAATACTTAAATTCCATTTGTTCAGAACCATAAGCATTTCTCAACCCAGCTATACTTTCCTTATCTTTTCCAAACAGTGCCACACCACTGCACGCATAGTCTAATAAGTATGCTGAACCAAAAACCTGTGCATTAGTTGCTAAAAACTCAGGCTTTCCATTCTTTAGTTGTGCATTCATACAAGCATCTAAATTCGGAAACTCTTTTTCCCAAGGGTGTTGACGCACACTAATTAAAGAAGGCTTATTGAGGGCAAGCCAACGATCTTCTTGAGCGATCAACTCGATACGCATATTCTCAGATCCCAACAAAGGGCTGGGGAATCCTAGAGAATCCTTCTTGTGAATCTTATTCGAATTCATCTAAAAAAAAGAAACCCCAAATTCTACCAAGGCAGAATATGGGGCAACATATATTTGGGGTAAAAATTAAGATAGTAAGCTGGCACAGCTTGATTTATGGCGAGCAATTTTGTTTGCGTGGACTAATCCAGATTTACCTGCTTTATCAAGGGCAGAAATATACTGCTTGGTCGCAAGTGCTAGCCCATCTTTGTCTTCAGTTTCAGATAAAGACTTAACTTTTTTTGCTAAAGTTTTGAGACGACTCTTCACCTGACGATTGTTCTGAGTGCGAGTCTCTGTTTTACGTATATATTTAAGTGCTGATTTACTGTTAGCCATAATTTAAAGAAAGGAGTGAGAAAAAACCGAAATGACAAAGATATGTCAATAAATAAATTAAGTAATGATTTTAGCCTGCTGTAAGCCGGATTCTGTCCTCTAGATGGACTAGATGTGCGTTCATTTATCTACGCGGCATACCCGAAATCATAAAGCGAGCCACTTGATTCCCTATTTTGCCTTGCACCGAGTTGGGTTTTTCCTGCCAATAAAGTTACCTTTAAAGCGGTGAGCTCTTACCTCACCTTTTCACCCTTACCCTGATTGTTAAATATCAGGGCGGTTTATTTTCTGTGACACTATCCGTCACAACACATTCCTATGCTGTGCCCTCATTTTCATGAGGAACTCTGCTCTACGGTGTCCGGACTTTCCTCTTGTTGCACAAGTAAACGCCCACAGACTAAAATCAATTACTTATCAAAGATCTATTCATAAATCCTGCTTTCACAATATGAAATCAGTTTTTATTCTGAAATAAAGATTTCGCTTTCTGCGATATCATCCACTTTTAAAGTGATCGCAGTTTGCTCATCTTGAGTTTCAGAACTAACTACTTTGTTCGCAATTAATGGAAGAGTAAAGGCTAAAAATACGGCAATCAGAGATCCCCCGCAAACTTTTAATAGATCCATGAATACTATAGATGATACTTCTTTTTTCCGTTTATGCCTCAAATATAAAGCCATACCAATTTCTCTTCCTGCTAGTAATCCCAAAAATACCCATGTAGTACTCATCGGCATTTTCTCTGGCCACGGAACGTCCATGCCAAACGCACTGAATAATTTTGGAATATAATCGACCTTGAAAAACAAGAGCACTAGTCCATAGAATAAATCAATAAAAGTAGCCGAACGTACATCTAAGGTATTCGTTTTTGAAGTGACCACATTTTGAATACGCCCTCCGCGTTCCCTAAATATGTAGCCCTGCAATAACACCATCCCAGCCAATGAAATTAACAAGGCAGTGAGTGATAAATTTCTAGGCAAATAAACGAAGATATTTGCTAAATCTTGTACCAACCACATGGACCAAAGAAAACCTGTAGACAACCATTGGAAAATGATCCAAAAGGGGTGCAAATCATTGGAATCTTTAGTATTTTGATTCTCAGAGTAGACCCGTTTCTCAAATGCGCCCAAAACCAAAAAGAAGATTAGAATACCGATGACGAAAGCGATACCATACCCTACCATTGATTTTTCCATCATCTTACTGAATAAATCAATGGCGGCTTCAGGCGTTCCACCCTGCTGCTGAGCAACTAATCCTTTAAAACCAGTTAGAACTAAAAGAGAAGTGCTGACCGGTATACCATAACGAGTTAAAATAACTAAAGAGAGTGGCGGAATAATAAATAGCCATGTTAAAACCGAACCATAATCATAGGGGTGAGGGATATTTTTCCCAACGGCAGAAAGCCTTCCAAAAGCAGGATCCCCTCCATTGGCAATCCATCCCCAAATTATCGTCACGCACATCAATCCTGATATCCATAACCATAAAGCCCACCAAGGTCGCTTACTGTTAGAAGCTATGAATGTACCCAAAGTTTGGATCGAGTCATTAGCTACGATGGCATATGCAGCAAGTGCGAAGCCTATAATCATAATCCAATCCATACCAATAAGAAAAAAATAACGATTTTGATGAGTTAAAAGTAAGTTAAAATTTATTAAAAAACCTAAGTCGCTTAAAAATACAACATTAAAAGTTTGTGTATGAATTTCAGATGCATCACAGTAAAACAGATGTACCGATTGCTTTCTTTTTTAACCGTACTACTCAGCTCGCTCTCATTGTCCCTAGCTGACACCATAATTATTACAGGCTCGGATACACTAGGTGCCAAACTAGTGCCCCTTTTATCAGAAGCCTACCTTGCAGAAAATGAAAATGCACAAAATTCAACTACTTTTGAAATTTCTGCCGAAGGCTCAAACACGGGCATTGCTGCAGTGATTGATGGCACTACTTCTATAGGGCTTTCTTCTACTCGTGCCAGCCAAACTGAATTATTAAAAGCTCAATCACAAGGCGTGGAATTAGCACACATTCCTGTTGCTCAAGATGCTATTGCTGTGATTGTAAATAAAAATAATCCGATAGAAAACCTTAGTCTTAGAGTCGTAGAATCGATTTTTACTGGCGATATTAAAAATTGGGCTGCTTTGTCAAATTACTCAGGCAGAATCTCCGCCTACTCTAGAAATACTTCTTCTGGCACCTATCGTGCCTTTCAATCACTAGCACTCAGAAAAAGAAACTTTGCGTCTAAAGTCCTGAAAATGGCTAGCAATGAGCAAATTGTAGCAGAAGTAGAAAAAAATCCTTACGGCATTGGATATGTTGGACTGGCTTACATCAATTCCCCATCAATTAAGGTGGTTTCCATAGATGGATTTAGTCCAGCCGATGGCAATGCCTATTCACTAAACCGACCATTATATTATTTGATTGATAAAAATCGACCCCTTCCCGAATCCACAAACCAATTCATTGGATTTACCCTAAGTCCTAGAGGCCAAAAGATTGTTTCTAGCGTTAATTTTATACCTATATATTAAAATACAATAGTTTTAATTGATGAATTATTTTCGAATCAGTGCCCTCGGTTCATTAATGATACTATCTGTAATTTTAGTCTATATAATAGCTGAAGGCTTTAAATTTGTTCATCTTTACAGAATTGACCAAATAAGTGCTAGGCAATCGGGCACTGAATTTATTGAAGTCGTTGAAACGCAAAGAAATGACTTTCTGAACTTGAAGCAAAAGCTCGATTCTATTCGAGCGAATTGGCTTTCATTAAATCAATCAAATATCAAAGAGTCCTTGGAGGCGATGCATCTTAGTGGTTTTGACAAGTACTATAAAGCAGCACAATCCATCGACCTAGCATTAATTGATTTCATAGTATCAGAAAAAAATTTAGCTCTAAAGCGAACGGTTAAAATTGATACCCAATTAAGTACAGAAAAAACAATCACTTTACTAACTGAGAATGCTTTAAATATAGAAAAAAATTCTTTCCTAGCCAATAAGAACTCAAACAAGGAACTGATATTAAAAAAACTTCAGAATAAACTTAGAGAAAGCCAACAGGATCCAAATAATGCATTTTTAAATCAATTGCTATTGGAAAAAATCCCGAAGAACACCCCGCTCTTGGACTTTGAGAAAGAATACTTAATTCAATTTATCCAGCTAGAAATTCAATCACTTGAGCAAGATTTAATTTATCTCCGAGAAAGTGATATTCCGTACAATAAAATTAATTTTCAAAAAAGGTATTATAGAGCTAATCTTAGCTTCAAAGGGTTATTAGAAAGTCAAAAAATGATTGAGATCGATCCCGCATATATGCCCCCCAAAATAGCTAAAAAGTTCCTTAATTTTCAAAAACATCTGCTTAAGTACCAATATGAATTGCCTAAATATTCAGCGACTATCGAAGGCATATCGCTAAATAAGAATATTTCATTTTTAGATGTGATTATAAGTATCGTAACTGGAAAAGATTGGTATATTTCTCCTGAAGGCAGGAGCCAATTTGAGTTGGGACCTTATATCTTTGGCAGCTTTTTAGTTTCGATTGTCGCCCTATTCATTGCTGCTCCGATTGGAATCTTCTCCGCCATCTATGTCAGCCGTTTTTCTAGCGAAAAAGAGAGGGGGCGCTTAAAACAATTTTTTGACTTTTCAAGTACGATACCAACCGTCCTAATCGGATTTTTCGGCTTACGTATACTAGGTGATCTTATCGTAGATATCTCTAATTGGCCCATTATATCCTCTATTCCAGGATTTCCCCTATATGAGCATTTAAACATCTTCACCGCTTCTTGTCTCCTCGCCCTAATGATGGTTCCCACTATCTATTATGTTTCAGAAATTGGGCTAAGGCGTTTACCAAAAACCATAGAAGACGCTTCCTTAGCTCTAGGTGCTTCAGATATACAAACCATTCAAAAAATATTTTTACCAACAGCATTTCCATCATTTCTAACTGCAATAATCGTCGGGTATAGCCGAGCCATTGGAGAGACCATGATCGTATTATTATGCCTTGGAAATAGCGTGAACCTTCCTTCCTTAAGCGAAAATCCCCCATTTATTTTTCAAACAACACAAACAATTACCGGTTTAATTGCACAAGAAATGGGTGAGGCTCCTAAAGATAGTTTACATTTACATGCCTTAATGAGTGCTGCCTGTTTTTTGCTGATCATAACAATCGCCTTAAATATACTAGCAAGATTCACAGATGAAAATCACAGTCGTAGCTTAAGAAAATGAACCTTTTAAAAACTAGATCCCAAAAAAATGGGCAGATAACTGCCCATTCTAGAAACTTGTTAAAACGGTTTTTTCAATTCAACACCTATTTATTTTTCACCTGCATATGCCTAATTTTTTTAACGATTTCAATCAATGGATCTAAAGCCATCTTCACTTCTAAATTCCCTTATATTAATACAGCATTTTTCACAGAAAAGCCTCAAACCCTCTACGTATATAAACCCAAATGGATCATTCAAAAATTGAGTGCCTTGGAGGCAGAATCTGAGTTGATCAAGCAAGAAGATTCAAATTATGAAACAAAACATTTAACGGTTAAAAAGGAGATTCAGTTATTAGAAAAACAACTTTTGAACGAAACTATAAAATTTACTGAATATCAAATACAAAACTCTCAAGAATTTGACCCCAACATATATTTAAGGGAAACTTACCCCTTTAGTGCAGGCGGCATTGCCCCTGCACTCTTTGGCAGCATTTTCTTAATACTAGGGACCTTTCCTATTGTTTTCTTAATGGGCTTATCGTCTGCCATTTACTTATCTGAATACAGCCCAAATGACAAAACAACTAAGATTATTAAAAATTCAATAAATGCACTTGCAGGAACCCCCTCAATTATTTTTGGAGTATTTGGTTATGGTATCTTTGTTCTAGCATTCGGGTGGGGATTTTCGCTACTAGCAGGATGGCTAACGATAGCTCTGATGACACTTCCAACGGTTATTTCAGACTGTGAGATCGCTCTAAAACGGATCCCTGAAAGAGAACGAATGAATGCAATTGCTTTAGGCGCTTCAAAATGGCAATCCATACGCCATAATGTCCTCCCTTATTCGATCAATGAAATCTTTGCTTCGACTTTATTTAATATCGCAAAAACATCCGGAGAAGCAGCCCCAATAATGTTCACCGCTGCGTATGCATTTAGAGATAAATTACCTTGGCAAGGATTAGAGAATTGGCACGATTTCTTCTTTCAAGGGGTTATGGCACTTCCCTACCACATCTATATTTTAAGCGTTAAATTACCTATAAATGCGTATACCAGAGATATGCAATATGGAGCCGCTTTTATATTTTTATTATTTGTAGGTAGTTTATCTATGCTTGGAATTTATTTAAAACAATTAAGCATCAATAAGCAAAAACCTTACCTATAAGTGATTGCCAAACGAAAAATTTAATTTTAAAAGTAAAACGATGAATGTTCCAATAATATCCGTTAACGATTTCTCATTGAATTATGGACAAGAAAGACGTTTACATAATATCAATTTTGACGTTATCGGTCATCAAGTAGTGGCTCTAATTGGACCTACAGGCTCTGGAAAATCCTCTCTTTTGCGATCTATCTGCCGGATGAATGATATCCATTATGATGCAAAAATAACTTCTGGGACGATCTATTACAAAAACCAAGATATCTATAAAA
>CEOK01100951.1_pt1 | contig 11084 bp, 12 predicted proteins | sample 427001 | NCBI WGS metagenome assembly CEOK01 (sample SAMEA2591108, study PRJEB7988) | marine metagenome | isolation source: saline water (ENVO:00002010), including | reverse complement strand
AAAAAAGAATATGAAGAAAATAATTTTTTCATAGACAACCCAGAAGGTTTAGAAAAACATAATTTAAAAAACGAAGAGCTACTTCGTGGATATGAAACTAATTATTGGTTTGATATAACGAGTTTTTATGCTGTTTAGCTTGATCATTTGAGGAGAAATGAATGCCTAATGAAATTTTTATTACAGATGAAGTAAAATCTACACCTTATAAAGATCATGAGCATCCAAGTTTAAGGTTTAATATAAAAGAGAATGACGAAGTAACTAAACACTTATTATTTTTTAAAACTGATAAAAATAAAAGTTTTTCAGAAGGACGTACTCCTTCAGATATTTTATTTGATATGTTTAAAGAAATTCAGACACTTCCAAAAATTGAAAATAAAGATAACGAAAATGATAAAAATACATTTAAAATATTTTTAGATTTCATTACACCATTTATTCCTCATCTGGTTATTAACTCAAATGCAGATAGCAATGTTGTTGAGGTAAATGACATCAATAAAGAGGTAACTATTGAAAAACTTCATGAAGTATTTAAAGCTACATCTAAGGGCAAAGCTAAATCAATGATAGATGTCAAATGTTAAAACTAAGTAGGTCTGCTATTGAGCAATTCTTAAACTGTAAACGTTGTTTTGTCTTAGTTTATAAACATAAAGTAAGACTTAAAACACTCCCATTTACTCTTAATACGGCTGTTGATAATTTATGTAAAAATGAATTTGATTATTACAGAGAAAAACAAGAGCCTCATCCTTTATTTATAGAACATAATATAGATGCTGTTCCTTTTAAACATCCTAACATGGACACATGGAGAAATAATTTTCAGGGAGTATCATATATTGATGAAAACCTTGGCTTAAAATTTTATGGTGCTGTCGATGATGTATGGGTTAAGCCAGATGGTGAGTTGATTCTTTCTGATGTTAAAAGTACATCTAAAAATATTTTTGACTGGGAAGATACATGGAATAAATATGAATACCCTAAAGGTTACCGAAGACAGTTAGAGATGTATCAGTGGCTTTTTAGAAAAAATGGTTTCAAAGTTTCAGACAAAGCCTATCTAGTCTATTACAATGGTTTAAAAAACGAACCTATGTTTAATCAAGTTTTAAAATTTGAATTGCATCTTGTTGAATTACAATGCAATGACAATTGGGTTGATACAACATTGGTTGAAGCAAAGAAAATGTTAGAAAGTGACGAGTATCCTCAAGGATCAAAAAATTGTGAAACATGTCAATATTTAAAGAAAAGATGGGATGTAAGTAATTAAAATTTTGGATTAAGAATTACATTTTTTCAAAATGATTTAAAATCAACATTTGATAAATTTAACGCGGTTTCATAGAGTTCATCAAACATCATCAAATTTTCTTTAAAATAATCTGGAATGCCAGACAGCCCATAATATCGTCCTGCAATCATTCCAGCCACCGCACCTGTAGTATCTGCGTCATGACCTCTGTTGACAGCCTTAACTATACAATCTTCAAAATTGTTGCTAGTAGAAAAGGCCCACCACGCTGCCTCATAAGTTTCTTTAACAAAACCTCCTGACATGACATTTCGTCTATCAATATCTAATGGTAACTTATACTTTGCATATTTTGAAATAGCATTTCCTGTGAAAAGTTCCTCAGCAAACATTATTGAGTATTTAACACATAGTTCACTTCCATGTGTCAGTAATGTTTGTTGAATAGCTAGCCGAGTTGCATCAATGATTTCATTTGCCACAATAATTACAGGTGCCATTCTCATTAGCGCACCGTTTCCAGACGTTTCCTCAGCAATCCTTCCTCTGTAAGGCTGTTGAACTTGGTTAATTTTTTTTCCTTCAGAATAACTTTTCAATGCATCATACACCGTGTTTCCGATATCAAAGCATCTGTCTCTAGTACAAAATTTTCCCTGTTCAAACCAAAGACAAAAATTATTCATTATATCATCACCATCAAATTCTTTTTTTTCTAGAAGTGATGTCGCTAAGGCTAAAGCCATACTCGTATCATCAGTCCACTCGCCAATTTTAACACTATGTGGCCCACCCTCTGTAAATCTTTTTAAATATTCATTTGGTTCTCTAGCTTTTTGAAATTCAAGTGGAGCACCTAAAGCGTCTCCAATTGCCAATCCAAGAAAAAGCCCTAATTTATTATCTAATTCCATCTACATATTCTTATAATTAAATGATACAATTTTAAGATGTTAAAAATTCAATTTTACAAGTTAAATTTTCAAATCATTTTAACTAATTTAATACTATTATTTATCATGTCACTTGCTTATGCAAATTCTACCAAATATTTGTGTATTGGAGATACTAATGAAATTAACCTCAAATTTGATAACTCAAAAAGAGTTATTGAAATTGGAAATAATAAACCTACAAAATATTGGGGTGAAGCTAATGTCATTTTTTGGAATGCAGCAAATGATCACACTATTCATGAATATACATTTAAACTTTCTTACAACAAACTGTCTGCAGAACTAAAAATAAAAAGTCATAATTTAGTTAGTAGCAAAGAAAAGTGGCATTATTACAAATGTAGAATTACTCAATAAGTAATTGTTAACTATAAAACAAATTGATCAAAACAATTTCCAGAAGATTATATTGAGGAAAAATAACTAATATTGATGTTAATAAAAATAAAATGAGAAAATATAAAACGAAGCCAATAATTTTTGCTTCATCAGATTCGGTTGCTAATATTAAATTTTTGCTATTTGAATAACGTTTTGGGGTAATTTCACCATCAATTTTACCCAATCTAATTAGATTATTACGGATAGATTTTTGACTTCTATTTAAGGTTCTACAAATTTTATAAACGGAAAAACCTCCATCATATAATCTTAAAAGTTCAGCTGTTTCTCCCTTTGTATATCTTCCTACTCTTCTTTTCATATTATGTAGCATTTATAAACAAACAAAAACAAGACCAAGCAAATTTATGAATAATTTTAATAACATTTACCTGTAATTCTACCCGACACCTCATTTTTTAGAGTAAGACCTCTACATTCAAAATAGTTTTCTTTTTTGTTTATGACACAAATCTCAGCTGCATCATCATTACCTCTTGCAAGAGTTAAAAAACCATCTTGATTAAAAATTACTTTATAACCAACTCCAGGAAATTCGTCTCCACGGTATATAGGTGTTGCGTAGTAGAAACCCTTTTCTTTTTTAAAAGTTACAACTTCAGGTCCTTCATCAATTTTCTCAAATAAGCAATGAAGGATTTCTGATTTTGCATTTGATACAAATAATATAATAAATAAAAATGAGATAATATATTTCATAACAACTCCATGTTAGTAATTTATTAAATGTTTTTGACAAAAAAAAGGCTTAAACAAGAACTATTAAACATAATCTGTAAAATTTTGTATTAACTTAAGTATGACTTTTTTATTTTTCTATAAATATTATTTGAAGCTGTAATTATGCTGACTATCAATATATAAATTTAACTCATATCTAAAAATTTCCTAATACTGATATTTTTTGGAACTCGTCTGATATTATAAATTTTCATTAGTACAATCTTTTTTGACGAGGTCTCATTTATACTCACATGAATGGGTTTGTCGTTTCCATAAAAATAAATTCTGTCAAATTTACAATTCATAACTATCCATTGAGCAACCTTTAATGAAGAAATATTTTTAACAAAAAAGTCAGCTGCAAAACCTTTTCTTTCACAAATAAAATTATTTTTAGAGTTTTTTTCATATCCCGCATGTTGATCAGTTTTAGGGTAAATGTTTTTCTTTATTACTTTGGAGAGTTCAAAGCCACAAAAACCGTATGTCAAAGTAACATCTTCAAATTTATCTTTAACTTTATCTAAAATTTCAGAGGAAAAATATTTTATGGCATCATAAGTTTCTTGTTGTTTTGGAATATTTAGAATTGATGATTTTTTATATGTGTCAGAACATTCAAAGAAATCATTAAATCTGAAATATTTGCTACATTTATCATTTATTTTAGGTATCATTATATTTTTATTTAATAGAATAATTATATATTTATAAATAAATTTTTAATATGAATTGAATATTATTACTAAAGCCTAATTTGAGTAATCTTAAAAAATGATATTATGTAAGACATATTATTAATTAAATTCGTGTCATGAGAATTATTTTGACACATATAAAAATTTCTAAAAAAGTATCTTCTGAAAAATTCAACTAAATCCTCAAAAATTAAAATGGAATAACATCTCCATCATCATCATACATAGGTGGATCTTCAGACGTGGTTCCGATAACAGGATTGTTGTTGCTAATTGTTTTTTCTGGTTTTAACCTTCCAGCAATCCACCCATCTTTTTTTATGTATCCATTTAAAAAATATGTTTTACCTTCCACTACTACACGACCAGACCAGTCTGCCATCCAATCTTCTGATTTATTTTCTTGTAAATTAATTGAAAATGTTAATTCGTCTTTTCCATACGATACAGGCATATTATTATTCATTTGTTAAAGCTCCTTTCCAATTAATTATTGATTTATAAGCGTGACAAATTTGTCTTTTTCTGACAACTATATTTTTTAATTTCTAATAATTTATAATTTTCTCTTATGGTTTTTGTTATTAAATCCATCCTTGATGCACATTTTGTTTTTGTAAAATATCCATGAATGGATGGTTCCCATTTATCGTTTACTAAAAAGCATTGTGTGTTCAAAATTTCCCCACGAGGATAAGGTAGAATTGTGCAAGCTATAATTAACACTTTAAACATCGATACCTCCAACTACTTAAAATTAGTAGACGATTTTGACACAAAAAAGGCTCAAATAAGAATTAATGAACACATTATAATGTTTGTTAATTTCTAATTAATCACTTGTTTATATTGATTATGCATTATTTCGGCAGCATTAAGAGTTTCATCAGGGGTGTTGTATTTACTAAAACATAACCTAATGGATGACTTTGAAATTTCTTCACTCAGATGCATGTTTTTTAAAACATAAGAATACTCAAACCCAACTCCATTACATGCAGCAGAGGTAGATACAGCTACTTCGTTAGCAAGTCTCGTTGCTATTATGTCAGCATCTATATCTTTAAAATGTATATTGAGTGTACCAGGGTGACCATCAATTGAGGCATAATTAATTTTTATATCAGACGTTAAATTAGTAATTTTGTTTACAAATTTTTCCCTCAGATCTAAAAGATATTTCTTATTTTTTTCGTGCTCAATGTTTATAAAACTAAGAGCTTCAGATAGACCAACAGTCAAGAAAACAGGCACAGTTCCTGATCTTATATCTTGTTCCTGCAATCCGCCATGCGATATAGGTGAAATAAATTCTGATGGTTCATGATTGAGTATGAGTGCACCTACACCCTTAGGTCCATAAATTTTGTGGCCTGATATAGAGATAGCGTCAATTTGAGTTTCTGTTAAATCAAATTTTTCACCGTGTAATGCTTGAGCCATATCTGAATGGAAAATTACTCCAAAATCTTTACAAATTTGATTAATTTCTTCTAAATTGCTTCGCATTCCAGTTTCATTATTTACAGCCATAACTGATACAAAAAGTGTCTTGTCGTCAATTTTGTCTTTTAGCCAATTAAGATCTGACAAACCTTCTTGATCTACGGGAATTAATTCATGCTCAAAGCCTAAGGACTTTATAAATTCACATGTTTCTAAAACACATTTATGTTCAATTGATGAACAAAAAATCTTTTTTCTAGTGCTGATATTTTCGATAGCTTTATAAGCTAATCCTTTCAAAATTAAGTTATTTGATTCGGTCGCACCTGATGTGAAGATAACATTTTCAGGATTTACGTTAAAAGTTTCAGCTATATTGTTTCGACTTTGTTCAACTGCATTTTTCGATGTTAATCCAAAATTATGGAAATTCGAGTGAGGATTACCATAGTTTTCCTTTAAAAAAGGTACCATTTTCTCAAATACTCGATCATCGAGTTTTGTTGTTGAATTATTATCTAAAAAAATCATATGCTACTTGCTGTTTTTTATCAAAAATAGTATTCTGGAGAAGTCGCCCAGAAGCGCACTGTTACTTACCCATGGAATCAATATATTGGATACTATTTCAAATATAACATCAACATCTAGATTTTCAAAGGCAAAATCTTTTACTTTCGGGAGTCATCAATCATTTCCCTTACGATATGGATGGATTGAAAAATTTTGTCTTGGTATTTTTGATAAATATGGATCAGAGCCATTTGAAAAGGATGAATTGAAACCTGAAATTTTGTCTCAAAATTATGGTTTAGGCAACAATATGGCTAAGTCATTAAGGTTTTGGTTAAAAATTTGTGGTATCATTAATGATAATCCTAATTCAAAAGCAAAGCCTACATTAACACATTTTGGTTTCAAAACTTTTGGACCTAATGGATTAGATCCTTATCTAGAAAAAAAAGAAACAATTTGGCATTTACATTACAACATTATTTCAAATAAAAAAAACATGTCCACTTGGGGTTGGTTTTTTAACTTCTATGGAAAGCAGAGTTTTGATAGACAACAACTTGTGAATGAAATTAGTGAAGCAGCTAGTTTCGATAATAAAGAATTTTCTGAAAACAGTATAAAAAGGGATGTAGATTGTTTTGTAAGATCATATTTAACTCCAAGCTCTTCGAGTGTTTTTACAGCTGAAGATGTTCTAGAATGTCCACTTACAGAATTAAATTTATTAAGAAAAGTGTATGGTAACGTATTAAGTGCAAATCGTGGCTTTCAAGATAGAATACCCGATGAGTTATTTTTATTGTCTATCGAAAACTTAAGAACAAGTCTTGATATCTCAGCAAATACGATAACCTTAGAAACACTACTTAACAGTCCTTTTTCCCCTGGTAGTAACTTTTTGCTTTCAAGAGATGCACTTACAGAAAAATTAGAAAATATTAGTTATATGTCACAGAATTCAATTGAACTAGACCAATCTTCAGGATTGGCGCAAATAGTAATTAAAAATGACAAATACAAAGACATTTTTGAAAACTATTTCTCAAACAAAAAGGCAGTCGCATGAATGAGATGAAAAACAATTTTCCAAATCGTTTTCAAAGATCAATCAGAATTGATACTGACTTTAATGATTTAGGGGTTGTGAGTACATTTGTCTCATCTGAAACAGCAGATAAAACAATCCTTGATATGTGTGAGCAAATTAAAAATGGGCAGCAGGCATTCACCTGGACTGGGTCTTATGGTTCAGGTAAATCAAGTCTTGCACTAATATTACATGGAAGTCTTTCCCACAAAAACCATCAATTATACAAAAAAAGTATTAATTTGGTTGGTCTTGAAACTCAAAAGGCTATTGAAAATACATTTAAAAATTTTTCTAAAAGAATAATTTTACCAATAGTTGCAGGAAAAAATAGCTTAGAAGATTTAATAAATAGCAATTTAGATGAATATCATGAAACAAACGACAACAATTTGAATTTATTTGATCGTCTAAATTCAATTTCTGATGATCAGCAACTAATAATCTTTGTTGATGAGCTTGGTAAATATTTAGAGTATGCGTCTTCAGTAAATCAAGATATTATGTTTTTACAAAATCTAGCTGAACTTTGTAACAGAAGCGAAGGTAGAATTATCTTTGTTGGTATTTTACATCAATCATTTAGCGAGTATTCTAAAACATCTGATCAATCAGTACGAGACGAGTGGTCAAAAATACAAGGAAGATTTATTGATATTCCAATAAATGTTTCTGCAGAAGAACAAATTAATTTGATGTCTCATTCATTATCTTATGATGAAGGCGTTTGGGAAAAATTTGATCAAAATGGTCATATTGAAAGTTTCAAAAATCATCTTAAAAACAAGCATGGGTGGGTGTCATTACAAAAATTAAATGATCTATATCCTTTAAACCCCATTTCAGCTTTTTTGATTTCGGCAATTTCCAAAAGGTCATTTGCTCAAAACCAAAGAACTATTTTTGGTTTCCTAAATTCAGTTGAGCCCTATGGATTTAAAACAATATATTTTAATGAACAAGATAAGTTAGATTTTAATTATTCCCCAAGTCATTTGTGGAATTATCTTTATTCAAATTTAGACGTATCAATCTCCAATTCACCAGATGCACATAGCTGGATAACATCTGTCGATATATTAGATCAAGCTGCAACCCAAGTTGATAAGGTATCTTTAGATATTCTCAAATGTATTAGTCTTATACAAATATTTGGTTCACGAACTTTAATTAAAACAACCAAGGAAAATATCTATGCAGCATTTCCATATCTGAAGTCAAAAAATATAGATAAAATCCTTAATAATCTTTTAGACAAAAAATTTCTTTTATATAGAGAACTAAGTAAAACCTTTCACATAACAGAATCTAGTGACTTTGATTTGGATTTAGCACTTAAGCCTTATATTGATAGTGAAGACGACCTAAATGATGAGATGCTATCCAAAATCATTGATTTAAAACCAATTATTGGAAAAAGACATTACATTGAAACTGGGAATTTTAGATTTTTAAAAATTATCGTTAAGACATTTGAAGAGTTTTCAAATTATGTTGAGAGTTCAAGTTTTGACGAAAATGGGGAGATAATAATTTGTCTGCCGTCAAAAAATGAAATACGTCTTAAAGTAAAAGATAACATCGAAAAATCTCTTAGATCAGTGAATACGCCTTTAGCTGTCTCATTACCTAACCAAGCTAATAAAATAATTAAACTACTAAAAAAGCTTTCAGCTTTAGAGTTGGTTCAGCAAAATAATGAGGTTCTGCAAATAGATAAAATTGCGAGAAAAGAAGTAGCTAACTCAATAGATATAGCAAAAAAAGAAATTGAATTTTTTATTGAGAATCTTCTATTTGAAACAGAGTGGTTTGTAACAAGTTACAACAAGAATAATTTAAAAAAATGGTCTGATATTGATATTAACAATCCTCAAACTTTAAACTCAAAGGCTTCAAATCTTTTTGATGAGTTTTATCCTTACGCGCCAGTTATAAAAAATGAATTAACGAACAAGATGAGGGTAAGTGGAAACGCAACACAAGCAATCAAAATTTTCTTAAACCGTATGTTAGACCAAAGTAGTAAACTTAAGTTTGGCATAGAAAAAACACCTCCTGAATTGACGATATATAAAGCTTACGTTGAAGATCAACATCTTCACCAAAAAATTAAATCTGGCATTTTCGAGCTTCAATATCCAAATAGTAAGTCAAATGCATTTAAGAGTATGTGGGCAGAAGCTATTCAACGAATGACAGATACAGATGAATACGTAAATGCTGAGACATTATTTGATATATGGTCTAAGCCTCCATATGGAATTAAAAGAGGCACGTTCCCAATAATATTAATGTTATTTATTTTTACTAATAAAAATAAATTAGCTGTTTACCATGAGAATATCTTTGTTACTGAATTTGATGACTTCTTTATAGAATGTCTAATGAAGCTCACTAAAGAGTTTTCTTTTACAGTGATAGACTTTGATCAGGTTGGAGAACAGCTAGAAAATTACTTCAAAATTTTAAAATCATTTACAAAAGAAAACATTAATCCTAACAAACAGGAATTACCTCTCAATATTGGGAAAACTTTGGTAAAAATTTTAAAGTCACAACCAGACTACATTAAAACAACATTGAAATTATCACCACTAACCTTGCAATTAAGAGATGAATTGAAGAAAGCTAATGATCCAATTGACTTAGTCCTTAAAGTATTACCGAAAATTTATGAAAACAATTATAAAGCTTTTGAAAAGTCATTGTTAGAATTAAAAAATACATATGAAAATTTTCTTTATACTTTTAATAGAAATATTCTGAAATATTTTAAATATACATCAAGTGAAAAAGATTTGAAGGAATTGAATTTAAGAGCTTCAACAATCCTTAAAAAGTCTGGAGATTTTGCTTTAGATCCTTTCATTTTACAAATGCAGTCATTTAATAACACGAAAGAATGTGCGGAGGGTGTTTTATTAAATTTGCTAAAGAAAAATCCAAAACAAATGAACGACAATGATATTGAAAGAGCAAATATCTTAATTTCCGAGGCAATTGACCAGTTTTTTAAAGTCGAAACTCACGCAAAAATTTCTAAACGAAAGTATAAATCTACATCTCTATCTATACTTTATGGCGGTTCGGCAAACAAAGATGTTCATGATTTTAATTTTAAGCTTAATGGTACAGAGAAAAAACAAGCAAAAAAAATAGCTAAAAATATAGAAAATTCTATCTCTCAAATTGTAAATAAAAATAATCAATCTGATTTATTTGATGATAACCAGAACATTATTCTCGGTGCTATTTCAGAATATATTTCAAATAATATAAAGTTAGTCAAAGATGATTAAAGAAAGACATATTTTAGGTATATCTGGAGGGAAGGATTCTGCTGCACTAGCCGTTTATATGTCTCAAAAATTCCCAGAATTAAATATAGAATATTTTTTCACTGATACTGGTGAAGAATTACCTGAGGTATATTCTTATTTAACAAAACTTGAAGGTTATTTAGGTAAGCAAATAGTTAGACTAAACCCTGCTCGTAATTTTCAACATCACCTGAAAATGTATGGATATTGGCTTCCGTCTGCACAGCAAAGATGGTGCACAGATAAACTAAAAATTAAACCCCTAGAGCAATGGATTAAACCTGATTTAGATAAAGGAATAAAAGTTACAAGTTATGTTGCCATCAGGTATGACGAAAAGTTTCGTGAAGGTCACCAAAGCAAACATGAAAATTATACTGTCAAACTTCCTTTTATGGATGAAAAAATTGATCGTAAGGGAGTTTATGATCTTCTTGAAAATACTGGATTAGGTGTTCCCGAATATTATCAGTGGCGAAGTAGATCTGGTTGTACGTTTTGTTTTTTTCAAAGAAAAATAGAGTGGGTAAGACTTAGGGAAAAACATCCTCAAGCTTTTGAATTTGCTAAACATCTTGAAGCTTTATCTAGTGCCAATGGAGTAAAATTTACATGGTCAGAAAATTTTGATTGCTTGTGTTGCGTTTCCACTTACCCTCATCT
>CEOK01184786.1_pt1 | contig 11089 bp, 7 predicted proteins | sample 427001 | NCBI WGS metagenome assembly CEOK01 (sample SAMEA2591108, study PRJEB7988) | marine metagenome | isolation source: saline water (ENVO:00002010), including | reverse complement strand
CAAAATTATAATTGGAGTGACCAATTAACACTACTACCAGATTATGAATTTTCGAGGTTTTCCTTAATTTATATAATGAAATTTTAAAAATAATAAAATGAAAAAAATAATAATAATTATTACAGTTCTTCTATTAATGTCATGTGAGAGGGAAAATGATATTTTAGGTCCCTCATTAAATGATATTTATGGAGAATTTAATATAATTGAAAAACTTGATATAAGTAATAGAAATGTTGATTTTGAAAATAGTCAAATTGTCTATTTTACTGCTGAATTTTCAAAAACAGTTGATTGGCAAATTAAAATAAAAGGTAACATTTCTGGTGCTGAGAAAATTATAAATGGTTATTCCAGAATAATTAATGAGAATAACTCATTATGGGATGGTTCAACTACAAACCTACCTTTTTTTAAAATTGAAGATTGTAATGTAGAATTGTATATTCCTTCTGATTCTTTATTTTTTTATGATAATAATTTAACTATTTTATCAACTAAAGTTTTTGATGGACTGATAGTTGCTGATTTTGAAAATGGATTAAATCCTAATTGGATTCCATTTGTTCAAGCTGGTACTAATATGAGTTTTAATATAATTAATGATAATGCTCCTGAAGGAAATTCTTATTATGATATGGGTGGAGATGTCGATTGGGACTGGCTTATTGGGATGATAGATTTTCCTGCATCAGCATATGGTCAAAATACTTTCAATTTAAATGATAATCCAGATCAAGTATATTTTAATTTATTACTTTACTTACCCGAAAATTTAATAAATCCTCCTCTTGTTTTATTTCAATTTAAAGAAGATGATAATTTGGATAATGAATTTACTCCTGGAATTGAAGACATGTATTCAATCGAATTAAGAGAGTTTAAATTAGGATGGCAAATAATTTCAATTAAATATTCAGATTTATTAACCCTTTCTAATGGTGCTACTGTTGAACCTGATGGAGACGGTATTATGAATCCAGATAAATTAAACATGATATCAATGCTATTTCTAGCTCAACAAGGAGCTGGTTATAGTCAAGTTTACGTAGATTACTTAATTTTTACCGAAAGTCAACCTCTTTAAATATGAATATCTTAAAAAAAATATTTCTGTTTTTTATCCTAATGATTATAAATTCTTGCATGAATTTAAAACAAGTAAATTTATTTGATGAGAAATCAGACCAAGTAATTAAAAAATCAATTGAGAACTTTTATTCATTATCAATATTTAATGATAATATTAATGGTGAACATTGGTGGACAGAGTCTGGTAATTCAACATTAACTATACCTTTTTTAAAAAATAAAAAAATATTAAATAATGATATTGATCAAAGTTCAAGTTGGATAAAGAAAGCAAATGTATGCTTAGAAATTAAGTCAATTGAAAATATATTTTTTTCAGGTAGCAAATGTATGCATTGGAAATGGAATAAAAATGCGGGAAATTGTGAGTGGCTGGGTATGGGTTTTGGATGGGATAGTTGGCAAGGAAAGGATATGAGTAATATAATAGATAAAGCTGCAATTCAGTTAAAAGTAAGATCTGTTAAGGGGATCCTTAAATCTTTACCTTTAGCTGCTTGTCTTGAAGATTATTCAGGGACTCAACTTTGGATAGGTTTTAAACCTCAAACCATTGAATCTTCAGTTGTTTCTGAAGAATGGTCAAATGTAATACTACCAATTAGAGAATTTGAGTGGGAAATTGCACCAAATTTTGATCCAAGTAATGTTAAACAATTTATTGTTCAATTTGAAGCTGAAGGAGAAATATATGTAGATCAAATTGAAGTAATTCCTTATGATGGAGGTTTTGACAATAGGATATATGTTAACAAAGTAAATGATAAATCATATATTTCAGAGAAAGACACATGGGATAAAACAGATTTAATTAATATTTCAAATTCAACAATACAAACAATTGTAGACAACAACAACATTTATTTTAAAGTTACTTCTGATAAAGATATTAAATCTTTAGAAATTGCTTTTTCTTCCAATTATAAATTACCAAGAAAAAGGAAATATATGTATTCAAGTGATAACCACATAAATATTAATTTTAAAAATAATATCGTTGAAAATTTAAAGACCAGTATATTAGTAGATGCAAGTATAAATAATCAAAAAAAATCTTTTGATATAATTATACCATTTAGCGAATTAAATTTTGAAAATTTTGAACAAAATAAAGTCTATAAAATAGAATTTGGAATTACTGAAGAAAATATCAAAAAAGTTTGGAATTTATCACAAGAAAACTTTAATAATCCTTCCCTGTGGGGAGAAATGGTTATCAAATGAAAATATTTAAAAAAAATATAATTTTTTTTATTTCAATTTTATTATTTTTCATAAAATGTGAATTACCTTCCCCACCACAAGAATCAAATGGAGAATTAATATTTATCGACGATTTTAATGGAAATGAAATTAATACATCTAAATGGAAACATGATATTGGAAATGGTTCATATGGTTGGGGAAATGGAGAAATTCAATTTTACCAACCAGAAAATACTTCAGTCAGCAATGGCACATTAAAAATTATTGCTAAAGAAGAATCTGGTCAAAATATAGTTAATGAATGGGGAAATCCATTAAACTATACCTCATCAAAAATTAAAACAGATGGATTATTTAACTTTAGATACGGTAGAGTTCAAGCTAAAATTAAAACACTTGAAGGGGTCGGTTTCTGGCCTGCATTTTGGATTTTACCTTCAAACTCTGATTGGCCCTGTGATGGAGAAATAGATATTATGGAACAATTATGGGTATTTAATGGTAATTCAAATATTTCTACAGGAGCAGCTCATGTTGGAAATTGCCCCTACTCTCCTTCTAATCATCAATATAAATCATTTCAAAAAAATATTTCACCTGAGAGATTTTCTGAAGATTTTCATATATATGAAATAAGATGGGAACCAAATTATATTGCATGGTATATTGATGATGAATTTGTTTATTCAGTAACACCTGAGGACTATAGCTCAGAATATGAATGGCCATTTAATAGAGGACAATGGTATTTAATATTAAACTTAGCAATTACCAATTCGGGCCCAAATGATAACACCCAATTTCCCTCTCAATTAGAAATTGATTGGGTAAAAGTATATAATTAAATGATGAAATATAATTTATATATAATATTTTTTTTAATAATCTTTTCTTCTAATAAACATGAAAAAATTAATAATTCTTTCGATAAAAAAATTGATAGTTTATTGATGCAAATGTCTTTGAAAGAAAAAATTGGACAAATGACACAAATTGGAATACCAGCTATATGCGTACAAAAAAATTATTGGGATTATATGGATACTTTGGTAATTGATACTAAAAAATTAAATTTTTTTACTAATGTCAAATATGTTGGTTCCTTTGTAGGTAAAGGTTACTACCCACCAAGTAAATATGAATATTTTAATATTATAAGTCAAATCCAAAATTATGTTGCTAATAATTCAAGACATAAAATACCTATACTTTATGCAACTGATGGGGTACATGGAGCAAATTATACAAAAAATTCAACATTATTTCCCCACCAAATAGGAATGGCAGCAACATGGAATTATGAATTAATTAAAGATGTTTCAAAAGTTACTGCATATGAATTAAGAGCTTCAAATATACCATGGAATTTAGCTCCTACTGCAGATATTTCTTGGCAAGGTAGATGGGGAAGAATATGTGAAACATATGGAGAAGATCCCTATCTTGTCTCTATGATGACAAAGGCGTTTATTGAAGGTGGAACAAGTAATGAAATTAATGAATTTGAAACTGCACTTTGTGCAAAACACTTCATTGGATATGGTGGATCGCAATATGGAAATGACAGAAAAAATGCTTTTATCTCTGAAAGATTTTTAAGACAGTATTACTTACCTCCATTTATATCAGCAATTAATAATGGGGTGCAATCAATAATGATAAGCTCTGGAATGATAAATTCCATTCCTTGTCATACAAACAAAAATCTAATTACAAATATTCTAAAAAAAGAGTTTAAGTTTGATGGAGTTGTAATATCAGATTGGGGTGATATGCAATTTTTAAAAGATTTTCATAAAACTGCAGAAAATTACAAAGAAGCTACATATCAGATAATTAATGCTGGAATTGATATATGTATGGTTCCATATGATGCCTCATTCTCTGATTACTTGTTTGAATTAGTAAATGAAAAAAGAATTCCAATTTCAAGAATAAATGATGCTGTAAGAAGAATATTAAAATTGAAATTTAAATTAAATCTTTTTAAAGTACCTAATACTAACCCTAACAATTATCCGAGATTTCAAAGTAAAACTTCAATTGATCTTAGTTATAAATCTGTTTCTGAGTCAGTTACACTACTTAAAAATAAAAAAAAATTACTACCAATTAATCAAAATAAAAAAGTATTTATTACGGGAGTTGCATCAAATTCATTAAATTATTTAAATGGTCCATGGTCACGAACATGGAGTGGTCAAGACACTATATATAATGATTCAAATAAGAATACTATACTAGAATGCATTCGTAATAAAATTGGTAGGGAAAATGTTATGTTTAATAATGGGGTTTCTTTTGATGAAGTCAAAGACTATAATAAAATAATTTCTGATTCTAAAAAGTCTGATATTATCATAGTTTGCCTTGGTGAAAAACCCTCCACTGAGAGACCTAGTGATATAAAACAACTTTCATTTCCAAAATCTCAAATTAATTTAGTAAAAACTTTAAGCAAGGCTGAAATACCAATTATCTTACTCTTATTTGAGGGAAGAACACTAAATATTACTGAAATTGAACCGTTAGTAGATGCTATAATTATGTGTTATTACCCTGGTGATAATTCTTCTGACGCAATTATTGATTTAATATATGGAGATATTAATTTCTCTGGAAAATTACCATATACCTATCATAAAAGCCTAACAACTACAATGCCCTATATTCATACAATAACTGACAGGTCAGATAACTATGGTGGATATACTGATTATGATCCACTTTATCAATTTGGTTACGGACTATCTTATTCAAATTTTCAGTATGATTCAATATATTTAAATAAAAAAAGAATATCTATCAGTGATAGTATACAAGTAAAAGTTAAAATCAAAAATAACTCAAAATATAATGGAAAAGAAGTTGTTCAATTATACTTGCAAGATGAATACGCTAGTATTGATCCTGACTTTGAGAAATTAATTAGATTTAAAAAAGTAGATTTTAAACCAATGGAAACTAAAATTATAAGTTTTACTATTTATCCAAAAGATTTATCGTTTATTAATTATGATAATACTAAGATAATTGAAAATGGATTTTTTTATTTAAAATCTGGGGACAGAAAAAATCAAATCATAAAAGAAAAATTTAAATTAACAGATTATGATTAATAAAGTTTATTTATTTACACTTATTTTCTTAGGAATTTCTTCATGTAACAATGATAAAATTAAAAATTATAAAAATAAAATTTCAACATCAGATAAATGCTCGATTAATGCATATTTATTTGGAGAAAACGGGAGAATATTTCCTAAAAATTATAAAGAAATCATTAAAAATTATGAAGATTTAATTTGTAATGAATTAGAATATGTTATGTGGTATCCTACTTTTTCTGATAATTTCCCAATTAAAGATTGCGAAAAAGTTAAAAAACTCGGAAAGACTCCTCACTTAACATGGGAATTTTACTTTTCTGATTCAACAAATTACCAATATATGACACAACCAATTAAAAATGAATATTCCTTGATGAATGAAATTTTAGAGGGTAAGCATGATAAATACTTAAATAAATTTGCTAATGATGTTAAAAAATATAATGGTAACATACTAATAAGGCCACTTCATGAATTTAACGGGAATTGGTACTTGTGGAGCGGATTTAAAAATGGTAAGAATAAAGGAGGTCCGGATAAAGTAGTATCAGTATGGAGATATGTGGTTGATATATTTATCAAGAATCAAGTAAGTAATGTTAAATGGGTGTGGAATCCTCACGGACCAAGTATTGATATGACAAAGGATAACTGGAATAAAATTTCAAATTACTGGCCTGGTGATGATTATGTTGACTGGATTGCGATGGATGCATACAACTGGTATCCAAAAGATCCATGGGGAGGAGAAAGACCATTTAGAGACTTTGATAATTGTTTTAAAAAACTTTATAATGAGTGTATTAAAATATCAAAGAACCACCCGATAATGATTGCTGAATTTGGTTCACCAGAATTTAATTTTAAAGATCAAAATAAAGCACTTTGGATAAAAGACGCATTTTACAAAATAAAAAATGAGTATCCATTAATTAAATCAGTGACATGGTTTCAAATAAATAAAGAATTGGACTGGAGAGTAAATTCAAGTAAAGAATCACTTATTGAATTTAAAAAAGCAATTTCAGATAGTTATTTCTATTAAATCTAATTATTAATAACTTTCATAGCATGATTTATCATATCTAAAATTTTAGATGAGTATGCATATTCATTATCATACCAAGCAATTATTTTGAAGAAATTTTTAGAAATTTCTAAACCAGACTTAGAATCAAAAACACTTGTATGTGGATCTGATAAAATATCAGAGGAAACTAAACTATCTTCACTATATCTTATAATATTATTAAAATTATTCTCAGAGGCATACTTAATTGATTGGCATATTTCAGTATAAGAAGTGTCGATTTCAGTATTTAAGGATAAGTCGACAACTGAAACATTTGGTATAGGAACTCGAAAAGACATTCCAGTTAATTTTCCGTCTAGTTCAGGAATCACCTTACCTAAAGCTTTTGCTGCACCAGTTGATGAAGGAATAATATTTTGATATGCCCCCCTTCCAAGCCTCCAATTTTTAGAAGATTTTATATCAAGTACATTTTGTGATGAAGTTACTGCATGTACTGTCGTCATTAATCCATTTTTAATTTTAAAATTATCATTAATTACTTTTGAAATTGGTGCAAGACAATTAGTAGTACATGAAGCATTTGAAATAACTTTCATTTTAGGATCATACGAATTGTGATTTACTCCATATACAAACATTGGAGTATTATCTTTAACAGGTGCAGAAATGATAACATTTTTTGCACCAGCATTAATATGTTTTGAAGCTAACTCATTTGTCAGAAATAAACCTGTTGACTCAACAACAAAATCTACATCTAAATTTCCCCAATTTATTAATGAAGGATCTTTAAAATTGGAAATTCTGATCTTATTTTCATCAACTGTTAAAATATTGTTATTGAAAGATATTTTATTATTTAACTTTCCATGCGTTGAATCATATTTTAATAAGTAAGAAATATAATCAGAATCAAATAGATCGTTAATACCAACTACTTTGATATTTGGATTATTAAGAGAATTTCTAAATACTAACCTTCCGATTCTGCCAAATCCATTTATACCTATTCTAATCATAACAAAATATTTTTGTGCAAATTTAGTAAAATATTAGATAATATGAATTTAAAAGATTATTTCAATCAATTAATAAGAAAAACTATTTGATAAATATAATAATACAGATTCTTGATTTGTTTTTAATTGATATCCTTTGGAAGGAGTAAGGTCACCTATTCCATTAAAATTAAACTCGGGAAGATATGCAGAGCCAGAATAATCTTTAACGATAATTAATGCATTATTATCTACTAATTCATTCATTACTAGATCTACAGGTGAGGGAGAAATTCTTAAATATCCAATTATATTCCAACCTTGATTCAATGAAATAGGGTTGTTTTCAGGCACTAAATATTCACCATCAATCATAATTGTTAATGAACTATTTAATTTAATTTGATATCCACTACCAATATTAATATTTCCTATACCATTGAAATTGAATTCAGGTAAATATGCATTACCTTCATAATCTTTAATTATAACTAAATTTTCTACAAAATCTGAAAATATGAAATCTAAACTAGTATTAGAAGGATTCATGTAAGTAGAAAACATTGACCATCCTGCTGGAAAATTGATCTCTTGATTTACAGGAAAAATATTATCTGAAATAAAATCACTTATAAATGTTATACCATTGGAAGTATAATATTCAGGACCAGATGTATAAATAGGGTTAACAATATATTCATTGCATAAAGAAGGATCCCAGACTAAAAAATTAAATTCTTGACCATAAATTAATCCCTCAATTTCATCTGTTGAAGAATCATCTCCCATTACTGCTATCTGAATAGTTCCATCCTCAATTAATGAATATCCAGCACATTGATTTTCTCCATAATTATCAGTGTAAAATACACCAATTGAAGATCCTTCAGAAAAAGAATTTTCATTGTCACTTATAATTGAACCTTGAATAAATATTGAATGATTTTGATCTGTTACAACTATATTCCAGGGAAAGTCACAATCATAATTACAAGAATCATTGTCAATATCAGCAAGTGGATTATAATTATTTGAACTTGAATCTGTACAACCTAATATTGGACATCCAATTGTACTTGGATAAAGAGAACAATAGTCTTCATATGACATACATTCGGAACAAGCAAGACATGATGCAGTAATTGCAGCACAACATACTTGAGGACAATAATTACATGTTCCATTGTCAAAATTTGCATCAATATTAAAATTAATAGCTAAAGAATCTGTACAACCAAATATAGAGTCTACAGAATTTGCACAAAATTGAACCAAAAGATCCTCATTTTGTAGAGTAAAACCGTAATAAGAATCATTATTATTTTGAATAAAGTCACAGTTTGAGTTCATTAGGGGTTGAATTAAAAATGAAGAATTTTCAGGGTCTGAATTAAATGTGTTAATGTTATTTACACATTGTATAAAATACTCATAAGACCCATTCTCTAATTCAATTGAAAAATTGTTTGCAAAAGTAACTCCCCATCCTGAAAAATTATTAAAATCACCTGATATGTTAATTAAACCATTACAATTGATATCAGATACATCAAAAGTTACTTCATTTAATGATGAAGGTGGTATCATTTGCGAATAAGTTGTATAAGCCAATCTTGGATTTCTGTGAATATCAACAATTCCAAACCATTCTTCACTAACAAATTCATCAAGAAAACCACCAGTAGACCAAGATGATAGTTCATCATGAATTGCCCAATCACCTCCATTATGTTTCCACCATTCGTCATTCCATTCAAATACCATACCTCCAGTGCAATTTGAAAAACCACTTTCATTAATTGATGCATTATTATAAATTTCGTTAGTTAGGCTTTCAACAATTAATGATTGATATTCTTCATTAACTGAATCTCCTACTGTATGGAATGCATCAATTCCATATTCAGATAAATAAAATGGTTTGTTTGTTGAGTTATTCCACTGTTCAAATAAACTTAAAAATGATTCTCCAACATATAAATTTAATCCATAGATATCAACATTATTTAATGTATTAAAGGTATTTTCGTCAGGAATCCAACCACCCCATGTGGTCGATATTAGTCTTGTAGAATCATTATATTTAAGTTGAGATGTAAGATAATCTACTACACTTAGAGCTTCAGAAAAATTGGAAAAAATAGATGAGGAAAGATTAGTAAGATTCCACTCATTTCCAACTTCCCATCCAATAATTGCAGGATGTTGTTTTAACTCACATAATCTATCAAATGTATTTTCAAGAGGTTCATCATAACCGAAATAAATAACAGAAATTACATAAATACCATGATTATAAAGAACATCTAAAGCGTATTCGTCAACAACTCCATATGTTCTTACGATATTTATTCCAGCAGCTTGCATTAAAGGTGCATCTTGATCAACAAATTGGGAAAAATAAGAAGGATTTCCGTTATCTAACCCAGGACCACCTCCTATAGGAGTTGGTGACCAGCAAACACCTTTCATGTGAAAAGCTTCATTTCCAATTATTATTTTATTATTTTCAATTCTAACTGATTCTTCCCTACCTGGTGAACTAAAACAACTTGATTGTAAAAGATTTTCAAATGAACAAGAGCCATCATTAAGTACTGCCAAAGGATTATAATTTGAAGCATATGAATTTGTACATCCAGATAGGACTGATTCAGAATTACAAAATTCTACTTCTATATTATTATTTGATACTGAAAATCCAAAATTACCAAAGTTATCATTTGGATTAAAATCACAATTAGAAAGAACTTCAGAATTAATAACAGTTGAATTGTTCCAAACATTATTCCAGAAATTTGGAATACTGGTATCAATACATAAATACACAAATTGATAGTCGCCAGGTTGCAAATTAATTAAATAATTATTATCAGGGTGGGCACCCCATCCACTCCAGTTATCAAATTCTCCTGAAATATTAATTTGCCCTTCACATTCAATATCATCTACTAAAAAGTTAACTGAATATAATTCATCAATACCAAGAATACAATTACTGGGATTTAATACAATATTATTATTAACTATAAAACCAAAATTGGTAAAACTATCATCAGGATTAAAATCACATGATGATCCTTGCTCTGGTTCATAAATAATTGAATTACTCCAAGGATCATTAAACCAATTAGAGTTAGAAGTATTAATACACAAAACTTGATATTCATAACTACCACTATTTAGTTCAATAGTATGATTATTATTAGGATTAGCTCCCCATCCGCTCCAATTATCAAATGAGCCTGTAATATTAATTTGGCCGTTACAATCAATATCATCCACTAAAAATTCAACCTGAAAAACTTCATTATTATTTTGACTAAATAAGAAATTATTTATAAAAAAAAGAAATAAAATTATTCTCATTATTTAAAATTTTTAAATTAATATAAATGTAAGAATATAAATTGACTAATTATAAAACATCATTATAATCATTAAGATCATAATAATATTTTCAAAAATAGTAACTTTTGACATAGGTAAATCAAAAAAAGATCCCATACATGCACATTTAATTTTTTCATTTTTCAAAACACTATTTAATACACCAATAGAGGATGCAAACAAAAAAATTAATGCAAACAAATTTCTCTCAAATTCAATAAAATTGTATAAAAATAAAATCCCTAATAAAAATTCTA
>CEOK01006914.1_pt1 | contig 11092 bp, 10 predicted proteins | sample 427001 | NCBI WGS metagenome assembly CEOK01 (sample SAMEA2591108, study PRJEB7988) | marine metagenome | isolation source: saline water (ENVO:00002010), including | reverse complement strand
ACGCCGAAAATTCGTCGCGGTAGATGTTGCATGGTGGCGAAGGGGCAGTTGTCGGATTGCGCGATGGTTTCAAATCCGGTGGGGAGTTCAACGACCTTGTCGCCGTGGCTCATCCAGACTTGCAGTTCTGATGGGAGGTTTTCGTAGAGGGGCGAGGCGGCGGTGATCTGCATGGTGGCTTTGCCGTATTCGTGTTTGTCACCGCGTTGCACGCTTCCGCCGAGTAGGTGGGCGGTGAGTTGCATGCCGTAGCAGATGCCGAGAATGGGAATGTTCATTTCAAACAGGGCGGGGTCGCATTTGGGGGCATCGGCATCGGGGACGCTGCAGGGGCCGCCGGAGAGGATGATGCCTTTGGGGTTTCGTTGGTGAAGTTCGTCGGCGGTGGTGTCGTAGCGCAAAATCTCGCAGTAGACTTGTTGTTCGCGGAGACGGCGTGCGATGAGCTGGGTGACTTGTGAGCCAAAATCTAATATGGCAATCCATTCGGGGTGGTTCATGCGTTGGTTTCCTTGATCAAGTCGATAAATTCTTCAAAGAGGTAGAAGGGGTCGTGGGGTCCTGGGGCGGCTTCTGGGTGATATTGTACGCAGAAGAGTGGTTGGTGTTTGTGTTTGAGACCGGCGACGGTGCGGTCGTTCAAGTTGAGGTGGGTGATCTCTGCGAGGGAGGAATCTACGCTGTCGGCATCAATACAGAAGCCGTGGTTGTGTGAGGCAATTTCGACCTTTTGGTTGCGAAGGTCTTGAATGGGTTGGTTGCCACCGCGGTGTCCGAATTTTAATTTAAAACTTTTGGCACCGAGCGCCATGCTTAACATTTGGTGGCCGAAGCAGATGCCGAAGAGGGGGCGTTTGGAGGCGATGAGTTCTTGCACGAGTTGTGTGACTTGGGGGGCGCCGGCTGGGTCGCCGGGGCCGTTTGAAATGAAGATGCCGTCGGGTTCGGTGCTTAGAATGGCAGCTGAGGAAGTGGTGTTGGGGAAAACCGTGCAGTGGCAGCTAAGGGATTCGAAGATGCGCAGTTGGTTGAGTTTGATCCCGCAATCGATGACGGCGATGTTGTATAGAGCTTCTTTCGTGGGCTCGGCGGGCCAGGTGTAGGGTTGGTCGATGGTGACTTCGGTGGCAAGGTCGCGACCGACTAGTCCGGTGGAGGCTTTTGCTTTTTCGACGAGTACGGCGGGGTCGCTCTCTTCGGTGGAGATGACGCATTTCATGGCGCCTTTGTCACGAATGTGCAGTGTGATGGCGCGGGTATCGACTTCATGAATGCCGATCTTGCCTTTGGCTTCGAGGTAGGCTGCGAGGGATTGTTCGGCGCGCCAGTTGCTGTGCATGCGCGAGTATTCTCCGATGATGAGTCCTTGGGCGAAAATGGCCCGTGATTCTTCGTCTTCTTGGTTGATGCCGTAGTTTCCGATGAGCGGGTAGGTGAGGGTTACAATTTGTCCGTGATAGGATGGATCGGTGATGATCTCTTGATAGCCGGTCATGGAGGTGTTGAACACGAGCTCTCCAGAGGCTTCTCCACTGCCGGCAAATGCCGTTCCTTCAAACCACGTTCCATCTTCTAGTGCGATTATTGCTTTTGGCATTTTTTCTCAACAGCTCCATTGTTGACTCTATTTTTTATCAATTGGCGTAAAATTCTGCGTATCATCTACAGGGAGCGGATGCCTTGCAATGCTTAAAAATGATGAATTGTAAAATCTGCCAATTTTTTGGGGCAAGAGTCGTGATAATAGAGGGCTTGACGCACCCGACGAACCTCCCTACACTGCGCCTCCTTTAAACAGATAGGGAGCCTTTGATATGAGTGAACAGCCAAGTACCGACCCACAATCCACCTCTTTTACCCATGCCTTGATGATTGAACTCGATTATGTGGCTGTATCGCTTCGCCCGGTTGAGTTTGCAGCGATCAAGCGTGGCATCGAGCCGAAAGGGATTGAGTTGACGACGGTTGCGTTCAGTCGCTCACCTCTTTCACCCGATCATCGAACGGCGGTTACGGATATTTTGAAAGCGGCGGGTAACAAGGCGGACGCTATTGAAAAGGCGGTTGGGGAAGTGGATAAGTCGGTGAAGAATTTTATTCAGCAAGAGGCGCAGCCGAATGCAGCTCTCAATAAATTGGTGGAAGCGGCTCAGAAGCGGGGCGTTGCGGTTTTTGCCTATAGCGCGTTGGATCAGGATGATGCGGACGTGTTGATGGAGAAACTGGGACTTCATGAACGGGGGGTTTCATTGCTGATTCCTGAGGAGCAGCGGGAAACATTTCCAAGGGCTGATGATTGGCTGAAGATGCTGAAGCAGGTTGATATTGATACCAAAACAGTGGTGGCGGTTGTTTCCTCTCAGTTGGCGTGTAAAGGTGCGTTGACAGCGGGTGCGGCGGTTATCTCCATTCCGGATGAATATACGCATTTCCAAGATTTCAGTGGATCGGCTTTCGTGTTGGATAGTTTGAGCGATCAAAAGCCTGATCTGTTGCTGGATAAGACGCTTCGGATGTAACAACGGTAGCGGGTTACGCTAGGGCAACAATCTGTTCGGCAGCGGTAAGACCGGAGCAGGCGGACCCTTCGACTTTTGGCCCTCCTAGTGCGTCTCCGGCGAGTGTCACGTTTAATGTTGGACAGGTAAAGGCCCCTTCGGACATGGGATTAACTGGCATGGTGTATCCCCAGCGATGTGCCTGAGCACTCTCGATTGAGATTGGCATGAGCGGCGTGAGCTCATCGACGACGAGAGCAATTTTGTTTTCATTGGGTTCCTCCCACATTTCGGTGGCAAACGCGGCGGTGGTGTGAACGGTTAAGGCGGGTAAGGGGGAGATGCCTTTGATCTGGTTGTCGGCTATCCAGGCTATGGAGGGGTGCTCTTGGAGCTGCATGCAACCGGGTGCGGGTAACGGGCTGGGTGTTGATAATTTCAATAGAATCGCCAATCCCTTATCGTAGGCTACCTTCTGTAACGATTCGTGGATGTGGGAGGGGAGCGTTTCATTGCAGCTTTCAAACAGGGCTACCGTTTGCGGGGAGGGTGTGGTGAGGACGAGATGCTTTGCGCGGTATTCGCTATCTTTTTCGCACCGCACGATCCATTCCTGCTGGGTTCGGGTAATCTGAATGGCAGTTGTGGAGAGATCGACAGCGAGGGGTTGTGCGACGTGGCGCGGTAGCGAATTCATGCCGTTTGGTGCATACCAGCGAGGGTGCTGGCTTTCCCTGCCGGGCATGGTCTCGAACCAGATGTCGATTACGCCGGCGGCTGCCCATTGGTCTACATAGTGCTGGAAGGAGGATTCGCGCACGGTGAAGAATTGTGCGCCATGGTCGAAGATTGCCCCATCAAATGAGCGGGTGGACATGCGGCCACCATAATTTCGACCTTTATCAATCAGCTGAACATCGGCTCCGTTTTCTCGCAGTCGGGTGGCGCACATTAGGCCGGCGATACCGGCTCCAATAACGAGAACATCGCTCTGTTTTTTGAGGCTCATTTGGGTTGTTCTTTCAGTGAGCTGAAGGCGGCAAGTGCTTCTTCGCGAGATTGCTTAAGGTCGACGATAGGGTGAGGGTAGTGTTGCCCGAGTGATACGCCTGCTTCTTGCAGTACAAGCGCTGGTGCTTCCCATGGGTTGAAGAGAAAGGCGTCGGGTAGATGGTTGAGTTCGGGTACAAATTGACGGGTGTAGGCGCCGTCGGTATCAAACTTTTTACCTTGAGAGATGGGATTGAAGATTCGGAAGTAGGGTGCGGCATCGGCTCCGCATCCGGCGATCCATTGCCAACTGGCGCTGTTGTTCGCGTGGTCGGCATCGAGCAGGCAGTCGCGGAACCACGCTTCTCCATGTTTCCAGTGGAGGCGTAAATTCTTGACGAGGAAAGAGCCAACAATCATGCGAACGCGGTTGTGCATGTAGCCCGTCTGGTAGAGTTCACGCATGCCAGCATCAACGATGGGAATGCCGGTTTGTCCGTTTTGCCACGCGGTTAGATGATCGGGGTTTTCGTTCCACGGGAAACGATTAAATTTGGGCTGTAGGTTGGTTTGTTGCAGGTCGGGGTTGTGGTGGAGCAGATAGGCCGAAAATTCTCGCCACCCGAGTTCGCTGCGGAAATGGTCGATGTCTTTGGAGGATGCTGTTTCTTCGACGGCATACCAGGCTTGGTTGGGGGAGAGTTCGCCCCAGTGCAGATGGGGTGAAAGACGGCTGACATAGGGTTGGGCGGGAAAGTTGCGTCCTTCTTTGTAGTGATGTATTCCCTGTTCGATGAAGCGGGTGAGTTGTGTGTGGGCGCCTGCTTCTCCGGGGTTCCACTCGCTGAGCATGGGCTTGTGCCAGTCTTGGGAGGGGAGGAGCTGGAGTTGGTCGAGGGGGCAGCTGGAATCGGTGGCATCAATCCATTGAGAGGGGACTGCGGTGGGCAGTGGTTCTCTGGGCGTTGCGGCGTTTAGACAGCCTTTGCGGTAGAAGGGGGTGAATACGCGGTAGGGGGTGCCGTCGTCTTTATTGACGTCGGTTGCGTTCCAAAGATAAGAACCATTATAAATGTGAACGTTAATGCCGTTCGCTTCGAGGGACTGCTTTAGTTGTGCGTCTTGTTTAAACCGCCAGGGTTCGGGACAGTGATTCCAGTAGACGGCTGTAATGTTGTATTGATCGAGAAGAGCTGGCAGGACGGTTTCGATGGAACCGTGGGTGAGGCAGAGTTTGTGATCGAGGGCGTTGTTGAGCGCAGCAAGCGAGTGATGTAGCCACGTTTTACCAGCACCTCCGATTTGATCGGTTGCCGAGAGCGGTGTTTCGAGATGGTAGAGTGGCAGAACGGAACCAGCCGTTGCTGCTGCAAAAAGTGCTGGATTATCGGTGCAACGAAGATCCTGACGAAACCAATGAATTGAGTGTTGTTGTGACATGTTTATGTATCGTAATACGTTCGTTTTCCTTTCGGGAGTGCATATTGTTTATTTTTCTATTGAAAATGAAACGTCTTCATCATGTAGTAGTCAGTGGGAGTTGAGTATGAAAAAACGAAACTATAAGGTTAAGTCGAACAAAGATTTTTTAATTTTTGGCTGTGTATTCTTCTTTCTATGTATCTGGGCGATCAAGGATGCGTGGTACCCTTCCGAGAAAGTATTGAAGAAACATCCGCGTGAGATGGTTTACTCATTTCCTATTTCCGGGCCCATCTTGAAGGTGCATGTGGAGGAGGGAGATTATGTTCCGGAGGGTGGTTTGATGATAGAGCTTTCGACGTTGGATCTGGATCGGGAGCTGGAGGAGAAAAAACGGGCGTATGGGGAAGAGAAAAAAAGAAGCCTGGTTCTGAGTAAAGCGATTATGAATGCGATTGATAATGGCGCGACGAAAGCGTCGATCGAGGAGATGCGTGGACGAAAGAGCGTGGCGGATGAGAAGATGCAGCAGCTGCAGGACGATGTGAACCAATTGCGCCTAGATCGAGAGAGCTTGCAGTTGACCGCTGAGAAGAAGGGCCATGTGGAGAAACTCTATTTTGGTGAACGAATTCAGGTTGAGGCGGGAGAGACAATGATAAAAATAGTACCGCAGGATAATTTCTACGTCTTTAATAAGAGCTTGGCTATATTCAGTTTCTTTGCCTGTATTTTCTTCTTTGTATTCCATTTTTTTGGAAATTAGGGGAATCGATGTCATTGCGTGCTTGACCCTTAAGCGGGTTGTTCTATGATCACGCCTCCTTGCAGACTTTTGACCCATTCACTCATCTTACTTGTTTGCACAGAAGGGGATAGATATGACGAAACGAGACTTAGTAATGCGTATTTCGGATGAAACGGGATTGATTCAGGAGGATGTGAAAGCCGTGTTGCAGAAGAGCCTGGATTATATCGTTGAGGCGCTGGAAAAAAATGAATCGGTTGAGTTTCGTAATTTTGGTGTTTTTGAAGTGCGTGAACGCAAAGAGCGAGTCGGTCGCAATCCGAATCAGCCGGAGCATGTGGTATCGATTCCGGCTCGTCGCGTGGTTAAGTTCAAGCCGGGTAAAGTGATGAAGCAACGGATCACGGGTGCGTAATAGATGAGTCGTGATTTTCAGCCATTGCAGGGCATGAGTGACCTGAGCGGAACAGAAGTACTTCGTTGGCAGCGTCTGGAAGATTTTGCGCACCGTCATTTTGCTCGATTTGGATTTGGGGAGTTGCGTACCCCGTTGTTGGAGAAGAGCGAGGTGTTTTTGCGCTCGCTAGGGGACACGACGGATGTGGTGCAAAAAGAGATGTATGCGTTTGAGGATCGGGGCGGGCGCGCGGTAGCGCTGCGACCGGAGGGAACGGCAGGGGTGGTGCGACATGTGGCGGGGCTGGGAGAAGAGGGATTAGCTTCAAAGTTCTATTATGTAGGGCCCATGTATCGCTGTGAACGGCCTCAAGCGGGTCGTAAACGTGAATTTCATCAGATTGGTGTGGAGGCCTTTGGTGCCCCGAATCCGTTGGCGGATGCGGAGGTGATTGCGTTGCAGGTACAGTTGCTGGAGGGCTGGGGGCTGGCGAACAGTGTGATTAAAATTAACACGCGGGGTGCACAGGAAGAGCATCAGGCTGTTCGAGAGGGATTGCGCTCGGCCTTGTTGCCGTTTCGGGATGAGCTGTGTGAGGATTGTCAGCGCCGGGTAGACGAGCAGGTTCTGCGTGTGCTGGATTGTAAGGTGCCCGGGTGTATGGAGGTGGTGAGCCGAATACCATCGATGTTGTCTTTCATGAGTGCGGAGTCTAAGCAGTATTTGGATGAGGTGTTGGCCGCCTTAGAAGCGTTGGGTGTTCGGGCGGAGTATGATGCGTCGTTGGTTCGGGGGCTTGATTATTACGAGCATACGGTCTGGGAGATTACGCACGAGGCACTGGGTGCCCAGAACGCGCTGGCGGGCGGAGGACGGTATCGGGTGCGCATGGGCAAAAAGGGGATTCCGGGCGTGGGATTTGGGATTGGTGTAGAGCGGGTGCTTTCTGCGTTAGAGGCGAGTGGCAGCTGGCTGTTTGACGCGCCGCAGGCCGAAGGGTTTTGGTTGGTTTCGCTGGGAGAGAAGGCGTTGAGGGCAAATATGGAGTTGGCGATGTTGCTCCGGAAAAAGGGTTTTCGGTGTGGGATGGAGCTGCAGGTGAAGAGCATGAAGGCGCAGCTACGCAAGGCAGATCGGTTTGGTGCGAATGTCGCGTTAATTCGCGGCGATGATGAGCTGCAGGCTCGACGGATTTTAGTGAAGGATTTAATAGAGAGCAATCAGGAGGAGTGTGATCTGGTGTCATGGCTGGGTTCGCTCGAAGGAGAGTAAGCATGCATGAATTTAGAACACACACGTGTGGTGAGTTGCGGAAAGAGGATGTGGGATCAACGGTTCGGATTTCCGGTTGGGTTCACAGTGTACGAGATCATGGAGGTATTATCTTCATCGATCTGCGCGACCATTACGGATTAACGCAGGTGGTAATTGATCCGTCGAAATCGTTCTACAAGGGCGTGGATCATTGGCGGGTGGAGTCGACGCTCTGTTTTACCGGTACAGTGGTCGATCGTATTCCAGATGCGGTCAATCCGCGGCTCGATACGGGCGCGATTGAACTGTCGGCAGAAGAGATGGTGACGCTGGGTGAGGCGAAGGTGATCCCGTTTCAGGTGGCGAAGGATGAGGAGTGCAACGAAGCGCTAAGATTGGAACACCGCTTTCTGGATATGCGGCGTCAGAAGCTACACGATAATCTAATTTTGCGCTCTAAGGTGATTGCGCGGTTGCGTGAGTTGATGACGGGCGAAGGTTTCATGGAGATGCAGACTCCGATTCTAACGAGCAGCTCTCCAGAGGGAGCGCGGGACTATTTGGTTCCAAGCCGAGTGCATCCGGGCAAATTTTATGCATTGCCGCAGGCACCGCAGCAGTTTAAGCAGTTGTTGATGACGTCTGGATTTGATCGGTATTTCCAGATCGCGCCCTGTTTTCGCGATGAGGATGCCCGCGCGGATCGCTCGCCGGGTGAGTTCTATCAGTTGGATATGGAGTTAGCATTCGCGACGCAGGAGGATGTGTTCGCGGTTAATGAGCGGGTGCTGCATGCGGTGTTTAGTGAGTTTTCCGATAAGACGATTGATGATACGCCGTTTACGCGGATTCCGTATCGTGAGGCGATGGAGAAGTATGGCAGCGATAAGCCGGACCTGCGGAATCCGTTGGTGATGCAGGATGCAACGGAGCTGTTCCGGGGTTGTGACTTCAAGGCATTTGCTGGAGTCGTGGAGTCGGGTGGAAAAGTCTTAACGATTGCGGCGAAGGGTTGTGCGGGTCAGTCGCGTAAGTTTTTCGATGAGCTGATCAAGTTTGCTCAGAGTGTGGGCTCGAAGGGGTTGGGATATTTGCGTTGGAACGATGGGGATGTGCAGAGCCCGATTGCTAAATTCTTGAGCGAAGAAACATTAGATGAATTGAAGGCGCTTGGCGGGGTTGGCGAAGGCGATGTGATGTTCTTTATTGCGGATGAAGCGCATGCTGCAATGGAAATTGGCGGTCAGGTTCGTGATGAATTGGGGCGTCGACTGGAGTTGATTGATCCCAATGTCTTTAGATTCTGCTGGATTGTGGACTTTCCAATGTACGAACTCGATGACGATGGAAAAGTTGAGTTTTCACACAATCCGTTTTCGATGCCGCAGGGCGGAATGGACGACTTGTTGCGCAAGGATCCGTTGGATATTCTGGCGTATCAGTATGACATTGTCTGCAATGGGATTGAGCTCTCATCGGGTGCGGTACGGAATCACAGTCCTGAGTTGATGATCAAAGCATTTGAGATTGCGGGGTATGATCAGTCGGTAGTGGAGTCGAAATTCCCAGCTTTGTATAAGGCGTTTCAATTTGGCGCACCGCCGCACGCGGGGATTGCGCCGGGTGTGGACCGAATCATTATGTTGCTAGCGGATGAGCCCAATATTCGGGAGGTGATTGCTTTTCCGATGAATCAGAAAGCACAAGATTTGTTGATGGGTGCGCCGTGTGAGGTGGAGCACCGTCAGTTGCGCGAGTTGAACCTGCAAGTTAAACCGCCGAAGAAGAGTGAAGCGGCTGCGGAAGAGAGCGAAGCATGAGGGCGCGGTTGGATCGTTGCTTCAAGGCGTTAAGCAAAACGGAAAAGAAGGCGTTTATTGCATATCTTTCGGCCGGTGATCCTGACTTGGAGAGTACGGTTGATATTGTGCTGCGATTGGAAGATCAAGGCGTGGATGTGATTGAGTTGGGCCTTCCTTTTTCTGATCCGTTGGCGGATGGGCGCGTGAATCAAGAGGCATCAACGCGCGCGCTGGAGGCGGGTTCGACCTTTGAGGGCGTGATGGATTGTGTGGCTTCCATTCGTAAGCGCTCGGATATTCCCATTGTGTTTTATGCTTATATGAATCCACTTTTGTCGCGGGGATTCGATAAGGCGATTCGGGAGGGAGCGGAAGCAGGTGCCGATGGGTTCTTGTTGCTGGATTTGCCGGTGGAGGAGTCGCGTCCCTATCGAGCTTCATTGAAAGCGCAGAATGTTCATGCGATTCAGTTGATCACGCCGACGACGCCGGACGAGCGGATGGGGAAGATTGTTAAGCAAGCGAGTGGGTTTGTTTATTGTGTGTCGCGCGAGGGAGTAACCGGCGTTCAAGATCGTATTGCCGCGGGCGCAGGCGAGCTTGTGCAGCGGATCAAAGCGCATACGTCGCTTCCGGTTGCCATTGGATTTGGTATTGGCACGCCAGAGCAGGCTGGCGAGGCGGCGCAGTTGGCAGACGGGGTTGTCGTGGGAAGTGCTATCGTGAAAGCCTTTCATGAAGAGAGCCACGATGTGGCAGGGCGCGCGCGGGCGGCTGCGTTTGTGGGTTCATTGGTGCGGGCGGTGAAAGAGGTATAAGATGCAGCAGACGTATGCAGTGATTATGGCGGGAGGACGTGGCGAGCGTTTCTGGCCGTTGAGTACGTCGAAGCGACCGAAGCAGTTGCTGGACTTGGTCGGCGATAAGCCGTTAATTGCGCAGGCGGTTGATCGGCTTGCGGGCTTGATGCCAATGGAGCATGTATTGGTCATTACCAATGCGGATATTGTTGAGGCAACGCTGGCAGCGGCCCCGCAATTAGAGCCGGAGAATGTGATCGGAGAGCCGATAGGTCGTGACACAGCAGCTGCGGTGGCATGTGCGGCGGCGTTGGTGAAGAGCCGGGATGAAGGTGCTGTATTTGCGATTCTGACTGCCGATCAGGTGATGGGGGATGTAGAGCGTTTCCAGACCACTTTGCGCGGCGGGTTTGCGTTGGCATCGGCACACGATATTTTGGTGACCATTGGAATTGAACCGACTTATCCCGCCACCGGCTTTGGGTATATCGAGAGCGGTGCTGATTTTGCTGAGCAAGAAGGCGTTGTTTTTAAGCGTGCTAAGCGGTTCGTTGAGAAGCCGGATGTGGCGCGGGCAACGGCGTATTTGGAGACCGGTCAATTCTTCTGGAATGCAGGGATGTTTATCTGGTCGGTAACGGCTCTTGAAAAAGCATTCGAGCAGCATGCACCGAGTGTGTATGCCTTGCTGCAAGCGTTGTATGATTTCGCGAAGAATGGACATATTAACGAGGGCATGGAGACGCTTTATCCGGCGGTTGAAAAAATATCGATCGACTATGCGCTGATGGAGAAAGCGGACAATATCGTGATGGCATGTGGTTCTTTCGCGTGGGACGACGTAGGCTCTTGGACTGCCCTCGAAAATCATTTCGAAGCAGATGAAGCGGATAACACGCGGATAGGGGAATCGGTTGTCTTAGACAGCTCATCGAACATTGTCTATTCGAAGGATCGTCTAACGGCATTAGTCGGTGTTCGCGACTTGGTCGTTGTGCAGGCAGAGGGCGTCACGCTGGTCTGTGATAAGGATAAGGCACAAAATATCAAACAGCTGATTGCGCTCATTCGAGCAAACGACGCCAGTGCATCCGTTCTTTAATTGAGCGAAGGTTGGCGAATCATTCTCCATACATACTAGTTGCTATGTAGCGTGGTTTTAAGATGGGGGTTGTAGGGTC
>CEOK01107311.1_pt1 | contig 11110 bp, 10 predicted proteins | sample 427001 | NCBI WGS metagenome assembly CEOK01 (sample SAMEA2591108, study PRJEB7988) | marine metagenome | isolation source: saline water (ENVO:00002010), including | reverse complement strand
AGTATAATATCCAATCAGAGTTTTCGGTGCTGGTTTTTAATTGTAGCGCTCTGGAATATGCTTTTATGGCCTCGCCCCATTTTTTTAAGCTGCGCTTTAAATCGCCAATATGAATATAGGGGCGATACTCCTCAGGATTATTTTGGATAATGTTTTCTAACAAACTGACGGCGTCTTCAGTTTTTTCAATATTTTGTAATGTTGTTGCTAAATTAAATTGTGCGAACAAGAAATATGCAGATTTTGCCTTAATTTTTGAGAAGTGAGTGATAGCTTGGTGGTGTTTACCGCTTCGATTGAGCATTTCTCCAAGAAGTATATCGGCGGGAGTGAATTCAGGACGCATGTAAAGCGATAATCGAGCAAAAATAATAGCAAGTTCGTCCGTTAGATCATTTTTCAAGGCTTGAGAGATATCAAATAAAGCTTCAGCTAGACCGTCTGCGGCATTAGTTATAAAAACTTCCTTATTTAATAATGTGGTCTTTTCCTCCAATATTGTGTTTAGGACGGTAGCATCAACATCATTTTTGGTTAGTCTTTTAACCAGTTTTCGCGCTTGTGCCAGACGAGCGCTTCTAGCATAGTGGGCTGCCGTGGAAATTTTCAACCTATCCGGTGGGACAGTATTGTGTAGAAGCGCTTTTTCAAACGCCGCATCTGCTTTTTGAACTTCCCCTGCAATTTGATATCCAAGCCCAAGATGCAGCAAGCCAAGTATTTCGAAACCTTCTTTTTCACTTATTTTAGAAAAAGAAGTTACACCCAAATCTACCTTACCTTTAGCTATCGAAGTCCAACCCAGAATAAGAGGACTCAAAATTTGGTTTAATTGAGACTGAGGTAGTTTGCCAAAGGCATCATTTGCTTTTTCCCAGTTACCGGATTTTGCTTCGCGCAGGCCAATAACCAGCATCATAAAGGGTGAAATAGCATCCAGTTTAATAGAGTGTTCTGCCAGTTCCGCAGCTTCTTCTACATTACCAAGTCTTAACTCAGAGAGAAAGGCCTCTCTGATCAGTCTTATATCGTTTGGATCTTTTAAGCGAGCAAGCTTGAAATTTATTGATACCATTCTGGAATCATTATCTCGTCTAGCGTATCGCCCAGCTAAATAGTTTCCTGACATTGAGGTTTCAAAACCATTGCTCAAGGCGCGAACAGACTCCGAAGGTTCACTAGCGCAGTTAGCAAGCAATGCACCGACTAAAATGAAGCCGCTAAGTCTTTTCAAAAAAGACTGAAAAACAAGCAATCTAGCAGAACCCCCTTTAAGTAGTGCTAGCATATTTATACTATTCGATTACATATTCGGATAATTTGGACCGCCTCCACCTTCTGGAACAACCCAGTTTATATTCTGCGACATGTCTTTAATATCACATGTCTTGCAATGTACACAGTTCTGCGCATTTATCTGTAATTGCGGCATTAATCCTTGGTCATCATATACTATTTCGTAGACTCCAGCTGGGCAAAATCGTTGCTCAGGCGCGTCGTAGTATTTGAGGTTGTAGTCTATAGGAACCAAATCATCTTTAAGTTTGAGATGCGCCGGCTGATTTTCTTCATGGTTTGTATTAGATAGAAACACTGATGATGGCTTATCAAAACTTATTTCCCCATCTGGTTTTGGATAATCTATCTTTTCGCAGTGACTAGCAAGACGAAGTGAGTCGTGGTCATTATGATGCTTCAGGGTCCACGGAGCTTTCCCTTTGAAGATATAGGTATCAATAGCTGCGTGGATAAACCCAAATAGTAATCCTGCTCGAAAACCAGGTCTTATATTTCGTACTTTGAATAATTCATTCCAAAGCCAACTTTTAGAAAGTTGTTCCTTATACTCTGTGACTTCAACTCCGAACTCTTGTTTGTTTTCTTTTTCAAATGATTGAGCGATTGATTCTGCTGCTGTTATTCCTGATTTCATAGCGGTGTGCGTTCCCTTAATTTTAGGAACATTCAGGAACCCAGCACTACAACCTACAATTAATCCGCCTGGAAAGGTTAACTCTGGTATCGATTGGTAGCCTCCTTCATTCAACGCCCGAGCCCCATAGGCGATACGTCGGCCTCCCTCAAGATATTGTTTGATTTTAGGATGTAGTTTAAAGCGTTGGAACTCGTCAAACGGACTTAGATGAGGATTTTGGTAGTCGAGACCAATCACATAGCCGACAGAGACTTGGTTATCTTCGAGATGATAAAGAAATGATCCTCCATAGGTCGAATTATCAATAGGCCATCCCACTGTGTGTATTGCCAGTCCCTGTTTATGTTTATCTGGTGAGATCTCCCAAAGTTCTTTTATCCCAATAGCAAAGGTTTGTGGATCCGCATTTTTACGCAATTGAAACTTATCAAAGATTTTTTTTGTTAAAGAGCCACGAACCCCTTCAGAGAAAACGGTTTGTTTGGCGTGCAACTCTATCCCTTGAGTATAATTTGGGGTTTGTTCTCCATCCTTACCAATACCCATATCTCCTGTCGCTACGCCTTTTACTGAGCCATCAGGGTTGAATAAAATTTCAGAGGCAGCAAATCCGGGATAAATTTCTACCCCAAGAGACTCTGCTTGTTCTGCTAGCCATCTGCAAAAATTGCCTAAACTAATTATGTAATTTCCATGGTTATTCATCTGCGGGGGGGTAGGCAGCTGAACACTAGATTTTTTTGTCAAAAAAAGAAACTCGTCGCTTGTAACTGGCGTATTTAAAGGCGCCCCTCGCTCTTTCCAATCCGGAAATAATTCAAATAGCGCCCTTGGCTCGAGCACTGCGCCAGATAAAATGTGCGCCCCAACCTCTGAGCCTTTTTCTAGAACACAAACACTAATGTCTTTGCCAGTAGCCTCACTGATCTGACGTAATTTGATCGCGGTGGATAAACCTGATGGTCCAGCGCCCACAATCACTACATCGTATTCCATTGATTCGCGTTCCATTAGCCCCCGCCTAATTTGTGCAAAATTACTATCTATAATATGATGCAGTGGTGGGCTTTCGGCAAGCGGTACAAGAAAAATCTGTCATCAAAAAATTAAAAAAGTAGATCATGAAAGAAAAATTCACTAGTTCAAACCTTTTAAAATGGGTGGTTGAATCGGGCCAGAATGAGGTATTAAGTGAATCTCCACAAAATCGATTTTCTGATCCTGACCCTGAGTTGAAGGTTTTGCGGACGGTTCCTTCTAGAAAAATCGCGCCAGAAGATAAAATTGATTTTCCTAAAAATATAAATTCCACCGAAATAGCCAATATGGCATCAACTTTGGTGGAATTGCGAGAGTCAATGATTAAATACGATGGTTGTTCATTAAAAAATACCGCCATGAACATAGTTTTTGGCGATGGAGATGAAAAATCAGATGTAATGCTTATTGGTGAAGCTCCAGGTGCTGATGAAGATAGGGAGGGGATACCTTTTGTCGGATTGAGTGGTAAGTTGCTAAATAAGATGCTCAGCTCGATTGAATTGTCGCGTTCAGAAGTATACATCACCAATATAATTCCGTGGCGTCCGCCAGGGAATAGGCAGCCCACTATTCAAGAAACAGCTGCGTGTTTACCCTTTATCCAAAGGCATATAGAACTTATCAATCCCAAAGTTTTAATTTTGGTTGGTGGGACTGCTTCTAAGACATTGTTAGTTCGTAAAGAAGGTATAATGCGATTGAGGGGCCGTTGGTTTGATTATCAGAAAAGCGATAAAACAGTCATTCCTGCTCTGTCGATCTTTCATCCTGCATTTTTGCTGCGTTCTCCGGCACAAAAGATTAATGCGTGGAAAGATCTCTTAGCTATTAGGAGCAGGTTAAAAAATCTTTAGCTTAAATGTTTGAGCTCATAGTTAATTAACCAATTTCCGTGCTCCTTAATAAATAAAGTTAAATTGAATAATAAATAAATAAAGTTAAATTGAATAATAAAAAATAAACCCTTGCCCTAGGGTAGGAGCTGGCGTTAGCTAGGCGGGTAGCCTTGGTTCAGCAAAATTTTTAATTTTTAGTACGATAGAGAAAAGACCATTAGAAAACTCATAGAAAATCAAATACAAGTGCGGTACGGACTGCTTCTGTTTAGTATGTTTGTTCTTTCTGTAGCGACTGGCCGCACTCTATTGTCCCAAGAATTACCGAAGTTTCTGGGGTCGTATGAAGCCGCATACCCTTTACCTCGCCCTTTGAGTAAGGATGATTCTTTCCGATATACGCGAATATTTGAGTTGCAAAAAAAAGGCCATTGGAAAAAATCTCAGAAAATTATAACACAGCTCAGTAGTAAGCTTCTTCTGGGTCACGTATTGGCTCAAAAATTCCTTCATCCTACAAAATATCGCTCTAAGTACCCCGAGTTGCTCGCGTGGATGAAAAATTACGCTGACCACCCTCAAGCTAAACGGATTTACTCCTTGGCGGTTCGCCGTAGACCCGCAAATTGGAAATCTCCACCTAAACCGGTTGGTAAATTTTTAAGGGGAAATGGCCCTATTCCAATCAACCAAAAGCAATTTAATTATATGTCGACTGTGAAGCGATCGAAATTTAGGAATCGTCAAGCAATAAAATGGCAACGACATATGACTGGACTGATAAGAAAGGGGTGGCCAACTGGAGCTTATAAAAAGCTACTGTCGCCAAGATTTCAAAAAGCCTTACATCCTTATGAAATTGCCAGTTCTAGGGCGGAGATAGCGCACGGGTATTTCATATTTGGAAAAGACGATTTAGCCATTAAGTTGGCAGAAGAAAATAGTTTAAAATTTCCTAAAAAAATAGCACTAGGGGAATGGGCAGCAGGATTGGCGGCTTGGAGGTCGAATAAAATTAATAAAGCAGAGAAATTTTTTGAAGATGTAGCAGGGAATAGTGAATCTAATAGTGATTTGGCCGCAGCTGGCGCATTTTGGGCTTCGCGTTGTCACTTGTTGAATCAACGACCAAAAGAGGCGATTAACCGATTGAAACAATCTGCTTCGTTTGAAGAAACATTTTATGGGATGATCTCGGCTCGAGCTTTAGGTTTGGAACCAGTGATAAGCTTTGATCATCCCAGGGTTTCTAGGGACCTTTTTTCAAATATGGCCGCATATCCACAGTTATTAAGAATGCTCGCTTTGTTGCAAATAAAAAAATATAACGATGCTGAAAAAGAGATAAGATCGCTGTTTTACTCAATGCCAAGAAATTTTAGGCCTTCATTAATGACGATCGCTGCTGACTATGGCATGCCAGGCTTTGCCATGCGGTCTGCGGGACTTCTAAAAAGGGATGGTCATCCAGTTGACCTAAAGGCTCTTTATCCGTTCCCATCGTGGCAGCTTCCAAATGAAGTTGAAATTGATGCAGCCTTCATCTACGCAATGGTTAGACAAGAAAGCCAATTTTACTCAAGAGCTATGAGTGGACGTGGCGCACGCGGCCTTATGCAACTCATGCCCCGAACAGCTGCTTCTATAGGGAAGAGTAAAAGGTTTCGAAGAGGTAAGGGGCGTGATGCATTGTTTGATCCTAAAACTAATTTAATTTTAGGGAGCAAATATCTCCTTCATCTAATGCAGTCAGGAAATCTATCTGGTAATCTGTTTAAAGTATTGGCGGCTTACAATGCGGGGCCAGGAAATTTGAGAAAATGGGAACGAAAACTTGAATACAAAAATGATCCCTTGTTATTTATAGAATCTATACCATCTCGGGAGACAAGACATTTCATAAAAAAAGTCATGCTTGGGCTTTGGATTTACAGGTTCAGACTTAATGAACTGGCGCCAACGTTAAGCGATGTTGCTGGAGGAAATTGGCCAAAGTATATGTCAGCATCAAAAAAGAAACTTTAAAAGATTGTATTATGCCAAAAATCGATGAAACTAGAGAATTTATTCCAGTAAATATAGCGCTTTTAACCGTTTCGGATACACGGACGCTGAAAGACGATCGTTCTGGAGATATTTTATTTCAAAGGGCATCCGACGATGGACATGTAGTTGTGGAGCGAGCTATCGTCAAAGACGAAGTACACTTAATAAAAAAGAAATTAAATCTTTGGATTAAGGAACCAAAAATCGATGTCGTTATATCTACAGGGGGAACGGGTTTCACTGGCCGTGATGTAACCCCAGAGGCGTTCAAGGCTATTTTTGAAAAGGAAATCGAGGGGTTTGGCGAGTTATTTCGCTGGATAAGCTTCAAGAAAATTGGAACTTCAACTATCCAGTCAAGGGCTGTAGCGGGTGTTGCCAAGGGAACGTATCTTTTCGCGTTACCCGGATCTACTGGAGCATGCAAAGATGCATGGGACGAAATTCTGCATAATCAACTTGATATAAGGTTTCGACCCTGTAATTTTGTGGAAATAATGCCTCGATTAAGGGAGCACGAATTAGCCGGACGATCTTCCTGAGTAAAGTTCGTTAAAGTCGTCGCCGTTATCGATATCGTTCATAGTTTGAACGTAGCCGATTTGTTTCGGGTGATTAAAGCAGCGGATGGTATCGGTTAATGCATATTGTGTTGACCATCGTACATCTTTCATTTTTGGCAGCTTTTGACCGCCCGCCACTCCAATTAACCAGTATCCACCGTCATTGGACGGCCCAAAGATAACTTTTGATTTGCCAAGCGCCTTAAAAGCCAACCTAATAGACTCGTATTTAACATCCGGAATATCGCTTCCGATAAGAATACACGGCCCATTGCCAACTCTGCTCATTGCGTCTGCCATCCTTTCTCCCAGACGGCCTTTACTTTGGTACTTAATTCGCCAATTCCCTTTAGCGTAATATTTAAAAAACCTTTTTGAATTCTTGGGGGTTATGAATAGATATTTCCTCACGGGTAGTTTGCGGTTCAATCTTTTGATTAAATTAGCGACTTGGAATTTATACCAAAAAGTCGCTTTGATGTGGCCTATATCTTTTGCAAGTCTTCGTTTGACGATCCCCAGTTGGGGTGCTTTTGCAAAAATTATGAGGTTTAAGTGGGTGCTCATGTATTTGTAGTGTTATATATTTTCGAAATTAATTTTGGCGACACACCGATGAAGTAGAGAAATAAACAAAGGAAATTTCGGGTTATACGCTTCAAGTAGCCATCGCTGACATAGCGTTCTGCTGATGTGATAGCGACTGTATCGAAAAGTGCTATTTTTGAATTTCCTATCCTTCGAACGAGGTCGACGTCCTCCATCAATGGCCATGGCTTATAGCCTCCAGTACGCTTATAAAACCGGCGGTATATTAGAAGTCCTTGATCCCCATAAGGCAAACCTAACCATTTATTACGAAACCGGACCATTTGTGTCAGTCTCTCAGAGGCTCTACTTTTTGTGTCTAAAGCAAATGTAAACACTGCAGCTCGATCTAGGCTACTCTTTTGGCTGGCAAACACTACTATGGAGGCTGCCCAACCCGCCCCAAGAACGGTATCTGCGTGCAGAAATAAAAGCCAATCACCCTTAGCGGCTTTTGACCCAGCTATCAATTGGGGGCCGCGACCCTTTTCACAGTAGATCACTCGCGCGCCAAGTTTCTTGGCAAGACAAGCCGTTTCATCAGTTGAGTTAGCATCTACAACAATCAATTCCAGCGAAATGCCAGCTTTCTCTGCTGTATCTAGAGCCGTTATTGTTGCCTTTATCGTCCTAGCAGCATTATATGTAGGGATTATAACTGAAAGACTTATAATTCCCGCTTTTTTTTGGCCTATGGATGACGGGTGTTTTATAGCCGTTTTCCTAGCTTTTCTAATTATGAGTTTGTGTTTAAAATCAGGTTCCGTGTTAGGATACATCGTTTCTCTGCAAAGCTTCAACAATAGTCTGGAACTAATTTTTTTATTGTGCTTTGCTATTAATATGAATAATGAAATACAAATAGAGTGCCTTCACAGAGCCCTGTCTAAGTACGCTATATTTTCCCAATTAAAAAAAGATCACCTCAACGTTATGACGACAAAAGGACTCGTCCATGATCATGTTCTCTTAAGGTCAGATAATTACAGCGATTATCAAATGGTAGTCAGGGTTCCAAGGTTGAGCCAATTTGGTCTAGAGCCTAAGGAAAATCTGAAATACCAGGCGGCTTGCTTTTCTGCGGCCTCACCAAGTAATCACACGCCAAAGTTGATACTAGTGGTTGAACCTTCTGCTAATTTGCCTATGGGCGCGTTAGTTGTAGAACACATAAAAGGAAAAAATATTGTTTTACCTAGTGATTTGAATGGCATGGCGGAGTGTTTTGCGCGAGTTCATTCATTGCAGACGCCAGAAACGCCTGATCACTCCGAGCTGATATACCATGTTGACCCAATTCGCGGTGTTGTTAATACCATAAATGAACAGTCAAAATTTATTAACGATGCTACTAGTGATCCCGAGGTTAAAAAAATTCTGAGAGAGGAAGTGGAATGGGCAAGCGATTTCGCTAATCAAAATTCTAAGTTACATCCGCCCCCTCGCCTTTGTCTAACAGACACCCATCCCGGTAATTTTTTGGTAGATGCGTCTGGGAAGGTATTATTTGTCGATTTGGAAAAAGCGCTTTACGGGTCGCCAGCAATCGATTTGGGGCACGCGACGATACTGACCTCAACATTGTGGGATTTTGACATTCAAGTGGAGCTTTCCAGAAATGATATAATAAATTTTTATCAAGCTTATTTGGATTTCTTGCCTGTAAATTTAAAGAATGAGATTAGGCCATGGTTAATGCCTATGAGACGCCTAGCATGGATAAGGTCTACGACCTGGAGCTGCAAATGGTCTGCAAGGAAACAAGGGTCAGGTGAGATAGTGGAAGGTTTGAGGGGCCAAATACAAAATCATATAGTAAGGAGATTAGCTTCTTTCGTTGATTTAAGAACTATAAATTTGGTTCGATCGGAATGGATTGGCGAAAACAGGTTAGCACTGATTTAAAAATGGATAGAAAAATTATAAATTTAAGAAGAGAGCGCAAGCGGAGAAAAAAACTGCCCTGGAAGAAGAGGCACAAATGAATAGGGTTAAGTTTGGCCGAACAAGAAGAGAAAAAAAGAAAGATGAAAATGATCAACAAAAATCGGGCCAATTCTTTTCTGGTCACAAACTTGAGAAAAATATTTCTCAAAAAAAATTAGATCAAGAGGGGTGAGGCCATTGCCTACTTTCATTTTAGAGAATGGCCTATCTTTATCCAGTGATGCCTTGATAGCCGGCGTTGATGAGGTTGGTAGAGGTCCATTAGCTGGACCAGTTGTGGCGGCAGCTGTTATTATTAACCGTTCTTTGTGCTCGGAAAGTATACTTTGTACGATAGATGACTCAAAACGCTTATCGCCTAAAAATCGCAATATGGCCCTTACAATGATTCGTAAGATAGCAATAACTGGTACTGGCTTTGCGGATAGAAGCGAAATTGATGAATTGAACATTTTTTGGGCATCTATGCTGGCAATGGAACGGGCTATTGAGGAGGTTGAAACAAAGTTAGACCGACCTCTGGATGCCGTCTTGGTTGATGGTAATCGACTTCCAAATTTAAAATGTCCAGGTTACGCGATTGTAAAAGGTGATACCAAATCGATCTCTATTGCTGCCGCATCTATTGTTGCAAAAACGACCCGAGATGATTTTATGCTAAGGATGGCTTCTATACATCCAGAATACGGTTGGGAAAAAAATATGGGCTACGGAACGCAACAACATTTAGATGCATTGAAAAAATTTGGACCAACTAAACAGCATCGCCGAAGTTTCAGGCCGGTTTTGGAAGCTTTAAAAACAAGTTATTGACCTTTAATGCTTTCTGGTACCATATGTAGTATAAATTCATCTAACTCTTTGACTCTAAACAATTTTTTCCCAACCCCATTGACCTTAATAAGCTGTTAAGTGATTATGACCTTCTAATTCAAACCATAGGTTTACAGAATGTTGGACATTGAGAACTTGGGAGAGGGAAAGATCGTCCTTGGCGATTGTGTTAGCACGTTGAATAGTTTGCCGCCGAACTCTATTGATTTGATATTTGCCGATCCACCGTATAATTTGCAATTATCAGGCGAACTCCTGCGCCCTAATAATTCGAAAGTTGATGGTGTCACCCAACAGTGGGACCAATTCGAGAGTTTTGTAGCTTATGATAATTTTACAAAGGAGTGGCTTAAAGCCTGTTATCGGGTGTTAAAGCCGTCAGGCTCTTTATGGGTCATTGGGTCATACCATAATATATTTAGAGTGGGAGCGACGCTCCAGGATATTGGGTTTTGGATCCTGAACGACGTAATCTGGCGCAAAACTAATCCAATGCCTAACTTCAGAGGCCGCAGATTTACTAATGCTCATGAAACAATGATCTGGTGCGCAAAAGGTCCTGAGGCAAAACAATACACTTTCAATTATGATTCGATGAAATCCCTAAATGAAGGCCTTCAAATGCGAAGTGACTGGTTGCTGCCATTATGTACTGGCTCAGAGAGGTTGAAAATAGAGGGGCAAAAGGCGCATCCAACACAAAAGCCGGAAAGCCTTTTATCTCGTGTTATTCTGGCGACTTCCAAACCGAACGATATCGTGCTGGACCCTTTTTCGGGTTCTGGAACTACGGCCGCTGTGGCTAAACGCTTTGGACGAAAATACATTGGGATAGAACAAGATAAAGTCTATGTTAGTTTGTCACAAAAACGGCTCAAGGGTGTTAACGCGCTGGTAGATCCAGAAGTGTTACAAATAGATAGTAAAAGGAATGAACCCCGCGTCCCGTTTGGAAGTCTGTTAGATCGAGGTTTAATTGAACCCGGTGAATTAATGTTCGATGCCCGAAGGCGTTGGCACGCCAAAGTACGTGCAGATGGAATGCTTATCTCAAATGAAACTAGAGGGTCAATTCACTCTGTGGGCGCGGCTGTGCAGGGAGCCCAAGCTTGCAATGGTTGGACTTTTTGGCATGTGGATAGAAAAGGCAACCCTGTTTCAATAGATTTATTTAGACAGATGGTTCGGGCTGAGCTCGCGGCTTGAATAGTCCTCACGTACGAAAAATAAAACCACTAGACCTATAATCCAAAAAATTATTGCTACAGCCATGCCGGCTCTCTGACTCTCAAACAATAGGGTCGTCCAACCAAATAGCA
>CEOK01036670.1_pt1 | contig 11113 bp, 8 predicted proteins | sample 427001 | NCBI WGS metagenome assembly CEOK01 (sample SAMEA2591108, study PRJEB7988) | marine metagenome | isolation source: saline water (ENVO:00002010), including | reverse complement strand
AAAGTTGAACAAAAAATATTACAAGGCATACCTAATATTTTAGCATCAAAAACTAATGTAAAGATATCAAGTAATGAGCTTAAATTTGTTGAGCAAAACGTCCTACTCAAAGCTGTAACCGCCTATACTTCTGTTCTGGCCTCAAAGAAAAGATTAGACATCACAAGAGACAATCTCGATCTTGCAGACAAACAAGTCGAGTTAGATAAAAGTAGATATGAAAGGGGTGCAATTAAATTATCTGATCTTGCACAATCCGAGTCTTCTTTAGCAGATGCAAAAGCAAAATTTATAAGATCGGAAAATAGTTTCGCAGTATCTGAAAAAGACTATGAAAATATTATCGGATATTTACCGAAAAATTTAGAAACAATAAAAAATCTTGATTTAAATTTACCAAAAAGCTTAGAGGAAACTTTGGAATTGGCTTCTTTAAGTAACCCTGAACTATTAATTTCAAAGCTAAACTTTGAAAAATCTAATTATTTATTAAAAGGGGCAGCAGAAAAATTTGCACCCAAAGCATCTGTTTCATTTGAGATATCCGAAAATGAAGATGTTAGCTCTACTATAAGTGAGAGGGATCAATCCCAATTTGAAGCAAAAGTAGAAATACCATTATATTCTGGAGGAAAAAATTATTCATTTTATCAGCAGAAAAAAGCTCTCAAAGTTAGTGCTGAGCTAGATTATCAAGATAAGCAAAATGAAACTAGAAAAAACGCTACCAATGTTTGGTCAGAATATCAGTTAAAGAAAAGTGAGTTAAATTTAGCTAAAGCGCAATTGCAAGCGGCCGAGATTGCATATGAAGGCATTGTTCAGGAGTATGAAAGTGGTACTAGAGATACTTTAGATGTACTAAATTCTAGATCACTTTTATTAATAGCTAGACTTAATTTTATTGATGTTGAAAGAGACGAAATAATTTCAAGATTTAAACTGTTGCAGGTAACTGGCAATTTAACATCACTACATTTAAAACTTGAAACAAAACAAATTAATCCAAAAACCAACTGGATTAGGCATATTTTTTAATTAAATATAATAAGATCAACAACTTATTTAAATTATTGTAAATGAGAACAAAATATGTACATTTTTTATATTGAGTCGTTTAAAAAAAATTAAACAAAAGGATACAAAATGACAAAAGGTAATTTGAAAGTGGTAAATAAACCAAAAGAATTAGATGAGAAGCAAAAAGCTTTAGAGGCAGCTATCGGGCAGATAGACCAAAATTTTGGAAAAGGTTCAGTAATGAAACTTGGTCAAAAAGACCAGGCATTAGATATTGAAGCTATTTCAACAGGTTCTTTAAGTTTAGATATTGCTTTGGGAATTGGCGGATTGCCAAAGAGCAGAATAGTGGAAATTTATGGACCTGAATCATCTGGAAAAACTACTCTAGCTTTACAAGCAATAGCTGAAGCACAAAAAACAGGTGGAGTTTGTGCGTTTGTAGATGCTGAACATGCATTGGACCCAACCTATGCAAGAAAATTGGGTGTAGATACTTCTGAATTATTAATATCTCAACCTGATACAGGGGAACAGGCGTTAGAAATCGCAGATACATTAGTTAGATCTGGCGCAGTATCAGTTTTAGTTGTTGATTCAGTTGCTGCTTTAACACCAAGAGCAGAATTAGAAGGTGACATGGGTGACACGCATGTAGGTTTACAAGCAAGATTAATGAGTCAGGCTTTAAGAAAACTTACAGGAAGTATCTCTAAATCTAATACTATGGTTATCTTTATTAACCAAATTAGAATGAAGATTGGTGTAATGTTTGGAAGTCCAGAAACAACTGCAGGCGGTAATGCTCTTAAATTTTATTCTTCAGTAAGATTAGATATTAGAAGAATTGGTGCTATTAAAGAAAAAGATGAGATTATCGGTAACCAAACAAGAGTAAAAGTTGTCAAAAATAAAGTTGCTCCACCATTCAAAGTAGTAGAGTTCGATATAATGTATGGTGAAGGAATTAGCAAAATGGGTGAATTAATTGACCTAGGTGCTAAGGCAAATATTATCGAAAAAAGTGGTGCATGGTACTCTTATAAAGGAGAAAAGATTGGCCAAGGGAAAGAAAACGCAAAGCAGTATTTAAAAAATAATGTGAATATTGCAGCTGAAATTGAAATGGCAATTCGTGCAAATGCTGGATTAATAAGTGAAAAGCTTGAAGGTAATCCTATCACTAAAGAAAAAACTGAAGAAGTTAGTGAAGTTACTGATAAAGCAAAATCAGCAGATAAGAAAAAAGATTAAATAATTAACCATCTCTTTAGGCGCTATCTATAAATGATAGCGCCTTTTCCATTACTAGACATATACAGCAAAAGTTGTAATTATCTTAGAAATGAAAAAAACTCTAAGAGATACAAGAGAAACTTTTAAAAATTTTTTTGAAAAAAACGGCCACAAAGTCATAAGTTCTAGCCCACTTATTCCGCAAAATGATCCGACTTTAATGTTTTCAAACTCAGGCATGGTTCAATTTAAGAATGTTTTTACAGGTGTTGAAAAAAGGGATTATAATCGTGCTACTACTTCACAAAAATGCGTAAGAGCTGGTGGAAAGCATAATGATCTCGAAAATGTTGGATATACACCAAGACACCATACTTTTTTCGAAATGTTGGGTAATTTTTCCTTTGGTGATTATTTTAAAGAACAAGCAATTGTATATGCTTGGGAACTAATAACTAAAGACTTTGCTTTACCAAAAAATAAATTATGTGTGACTGTGTTTTCAGAAGATCAAGAAGCATATGACTTATGGAAAAAAATTGCAGGTTTTAGTGAAGATAAAATAATTAAAATTCATACATCTGATAATTTCTGGTCAATGGGCGAGACTGGACCGTGCGGACCATGTTCAGAAATTTTTTATGATCATGGCGAACATTTATTTGGAGGTCCTCCAGGTTCAAAATACGAAGACGGGGATCGTTTTGTTGAAATTTGGAACTTAGTTTTTATGCAGTATGAGCAAATTTCAAAAGATAAACGGGTTAATTTACCAAAACCTTCTGTTGATACAGGTATGGGTTTGGAGAGAATGGCTGCAGTATTGCAAGGAACTCACGATAATTATCAAATTGATTTATTTAAAAAATTAGTTGATTTAAGTGCCGGAATTACAAAAACGCAAATTAACAAAGATACCATTTCAAGTCATAGAGTAATTTCTGATCATTTAAGAGCTTCATGTTTTTTAATTGCAGATGGATTGATGCCATCAAATGAAGGTCGTGGCTATGTTTTACGAAGAATAATGAGAAGAGCAATGAGACACGCAAATACTCTAGGTTCAAAAGATCATGTTCTGTCAAAAATGATAGATCATTTAATAAAAGAAATGTCTTCAGAGTATAATGAGTTAGATAGAGCTAAAGATTCAATCAAAGAAACTATTATAAATGAAGAAGAAAAATTTCAATCAATGCTAACAAATGGAATGAAAATTATACATGATGAAAAAAATAAAATTAAAAACAACACATTAAGTGGAGAGGTTGCGTTTAAATTATATGATACCTATGGCTTCCCATTAGATTTAGTTGAAGATTATTTTAAAACTTTAAAAATAAAAGTTGATACGGAAAAGTTTAATAAATTAATGGAAAAACGAAAAAAAGAAGCTAGAAAATCTTGGAAAGGTTCTGGTTCAGATTCAATTGATAAGATATGGTTTGATCTAAAAGATAGGTATGTCTCAACAGAATTTGTAGGTTATAATTCAGAAAAAACTGAAGCAAAAGTTAATTCAATAGTAAATCAAGATGGAGAAGAAATTTTAAAAGCTAAAGAGAAAGATAAAATAAAGATAATAACAAATCAAACTTGCTTTTATGCAGAGTCTGGCGGTCAAGTTGGTGATAGCGGAATAATTAAAACTGAAACAGGAATTGTTGAAGTAGAAGATACGCAAAAATTCTTTGGCTCCTTGTTTATTCATATTGGTTTTGTAAAAGAGGGGTACATTGAGAAAAATCAAGACTCTTATTTAGAAATAAATCTTGAAAGAAGAAAAAATATTAAATCAAATCATTCGGCAACACATTTACTTCATGCAGCTTTGAGGGAAGAATTAGGTAATCATGTTGCTCAAAGAGGTTCTTATGTTGGCCCTGATCGTTTAAGATTTGATTTTAGTCATTCAAAACAAATAAATTCTGAACAACAAAAAAAAATAAATTCTAGAGTAAATCATTTTATAAATAAGAACGATAAAGTAGTTACAAGGTTAATGTCTCCAGAAAAAGCAATTAAAGAAGGTGCAATGGCACTATTTGGTGAAAAATATGGTGAAGAAGTTCGGGTAGTTTCTATGGGTAAAAATAATGACAAAATATTTTCATTAGAACTTTGTGGTGGTATTCATGTTGAAAATACTGGAAAAATTGGACAATTTTCAATTATAAATGAAAGTTCTATAGCTTCAGGTGTTAGGCGTATTGAAGCATTAAGAGGCGATGAATTAAAAACTTACTTAGAAAACAAAAATATATCTCAACAAGAGAATTTAAAGAAAAATAAGTTAAAATTTGAGGAGATTATTAGTCAAATTAAAAAATTAAAAGGCGATTATAAAAATTTTTCAGAATATCAAAATGAAAAACAAATTAATGAAGCTGTAAACTATTTAAATAAACTCAGAGCCAAAAACGTATTAGACGATAAAAATAAAAATATCATTACCTCAGTTTCTAAAAATGGAATTGAGATAATTAATCAGATATTGATAGGACTATCTTCAAAAGATATCAGAGGTTTAGTTGATAAGGGAACAAAAACAAAAGATAATACAATAATATTTATTATTTCTTTGGAAGATCAAAAAACTTCAATTGGGGTAGGTATTTCTCAAAATTTAACAGACAGATATGATGCTGCAAATTTTGCAAAAAAAATATCCATTTATCTTGATGGAAAGGGCGGTGGTGGAAGAAAGGATTTTGCGCAAGCAGGTGGTGGACCATCTACATTAGAAAAAGTTCAAGAATCCTTAAATAAAATATCCGAGGAAATCTAATTTAATTTTTTTTTAAGGTTTTTATCTAATGCTTCAAGAAATTGGTTTGTAGTTAAAAATTTTGAATCTTTATCTATTAAGATTGCAAGATCTTTTGTCATCTCACCGTTTTCCACAGTCTCTATACAAACTTCTTCAAGTATATTTGCAAATTTTGTTAATTCTTCATTTCCATCTAATTTTCCTCTATGCAACAAACCTCGTGTCCAAGCAAAAATAGATGCAATTGGGTTAGTTGAAGTTTCTTTACCTTGTTGATGCTGTCTGTAGTGACGTGTTACTGTACCGTGAGCCGCCTCTGACTCTACTGTTTTGCCATCTGGTGTCATTAAAACACTGGTCATTAATCCTAAAGAACCATAACCTTGAGCAACAGTATCACATTGAACATCGCCATCATAATTTTTACATGCCCAAACAAATTTTCCTGACCACTTTAATGCACATGCAACCATGTCATCTATCAATCTATGTTCGTAAGTTAAATTATTTTTTTCAAATTCTGATTTAAATTCTTTATTGAATACTTCTTGAAATATATCCCTGAACCTTCCATCATAAGCTTTTAGAATTGTGTTTTTTGTCGACATATAAACCGGCCATTTTCTTTGCAGTCCGTAATTCATTGAAGCTCTTGCAAAATCTTTAATTGAATCATCCAGGTTATACATTGATAGTGCGATTCCAGATGAAGGGTAGTTGAATACTTCATGTTCAATATTTTGAGAGCCATCTTCTGATTCCCACTTTACAGTTAATTTTCCCTTTCCAGGTACTTTAAAGTCTGTTGCTCTGTATTGATCACCAAATGCATGCCTTCCTATTACAATTGGACTTGTCCAATGTGGAACTAATCTTGGAACATTTTTACAAATAATTGGCTCTCTAAAAATTGTACCACCTAAAATATTTCTGATTGTACCATTTGGAGACTTCCACATTTTTTTTAAATTGAATTCTTCAACTCTATCTTCATCTGGAGTAATAGTTGCACATTTTACACCTACGTTATATTTTTGTATTGCTTTAGCGCAGTCAACTGTAATTTGATCATCTGTATTATCTCTGCTTTCCATTCCTAAGTCATAATATTTTAAATCTATATCCAGATATGGTAGAATTAATTTTTCCTTAATAAATGACCATATTATTCTAGTCATTTCGTCGCCATCCAACTCAACTACAGGATTTTTAACTTTGATTTTTGCCATTTTGTTAATAGAAAGTGGCTTATATACAAATTAAAAAATCAATCAATCTTAATGTTAGATATTTTATTACCAAAATTACATAAAGAAGGACAAAAGTTTTTAACGATAAGTCTAGTAATAACATTTATATTTTTATTGTTTTCAAAGTTTTTAGGTTTGATTGGAATCGTAATATCAATTTGGGTATTTTATTTTTTTCGAGATCCAGAAAGATTTCCAATTCAAGATAATAATTTTTTATTAGCTTCAGCAGACGGAATGATATGTCAGATCGAAGAAGATGTGAGTGGTCCAGTAGAATTTTCTTTAGAAAATGAAAAATTTACAAAAGTAAGCATTTTTATGAATGTTTTCAACTGTCATGTAAATAGATTTCCAATTGATTGCAAGGTAGATGAAGTATTTTATAAACCTGGTCAGTACTTAAATGCTTCACTTGATGATGCTAGTCTAAAAAATGAAAGAAATTTAATTAAAATAACTTCCTCCAATAACGACAGTATTATTCTTACCCAAGTAGCAGGTTTAGTAGCTAGAAGAATAGTTTCTTATTGCAATAGCAATGACGAATATAAACAAGGACAAAGTTTTGGTATTATAAGATTTGGCAGTAGAGTTGATATGTTCTTTTCTGATAAATTTAGAATTTTAGTTAAAAAAGGGCAAACAGTTGTTGGTGGAGAAACACTGATAGCCAGTAGAAAGACATTAACCGTTAAAGGTTAAATGAAAAAAATAGATTTTAGAGTAGCTTTGCCTAATCTAATTACTATTTTAGGTTTGTGTTTAGGCTTAAATTCCCTGAAGCATGCTTTTGAAGGCGATTTTGAAAAAGCACTAATTTTTGTAGTACTTGCATCTATTCTAGATGCATTAGACGGAAGAATTGCTAGATTAATTAAAGGTACTTCAAAATTTGGAGCTGAATTAGACTCTCTTACCGATTTTGTCAATTTTGGAGTTTGCCCAGGTATTATTATGTATTTATGGATTTTGAACGGTTTTGGATTCTATGGATGGTTAGTCTCTTTAATTTTTGTAGTTGCCTGTTGTTTAAGACTTGCAAGATTTAATTTAGATATAAGTGAAAAAATTGAAAAAAATAACTGGAAAGTAAACTTTTTTACTGGAGTCCCAGCTCCTGCCGCAGCTGGTTTGGCTTTGTTACCAATGATAATTAGTTTTTCAAATTTTAATCAGGTTCTTCAAATAGAACCAATAGTAATTTTATTTATTGTAGTATTGGTATCTTTTTTAATGATAAGCAAAATACCAACTTATGCAGTTAAGCAAATTAGAATTTCAAGAAGTGTTTTTATTTTGATCGCACTCAGTACAGTATTATTTTTTGGTTTTTTATTTAAAAATACTTTTGAGACGCTTACAATTATTGGTTTTGTTTACTTATTTTCTATACCTGTAAGTTTAATTCATTATTTAAATCTCAATAAAAAATATGAAAAATAAAACAGTAATAATTAGCCTGTCTGATGAAAAATATTTTAACTTACTAAATGAATTAATAGAATCCATCAGAAGTTTTAATCAAAGCAAAGAAGTAGATATATGTATCTTAGATGCAGGTATGAATGACAATCAATTAGAAATATTAAAATCAAAGGTAAAAGAAATAAAAAAAGCTGAATGGGATATAGAAGTACCAAGTAGTAAAATAAAAAATAGAGAGTGGCTAAAAAGTCAAATAAGCAGAGCATTTTTGCCAAAATACTTTCCAAATTATGAGAATTATATTTGGATAGATTCTGACGCCTGGGTTAATGACTGGGTTGCTATAGATTTATTAATTAAAGGGTGCGAACAAAAAAGTTTAGCTATTACTCAAACAATTGCACCAGGTTATAAAGACGTAGGTAAAGTAAAATGGTTTTTAGGTAGCTTTGCAATAGTTAAAACACAAAACTTTAAACATGCTATACGATCAGGTTTCGATTATAAAATTGCTAGAAAAATAGCATTTGCACCTCATTTAAATATTGGTGTTTTCTCCATGAAAAGAAACAGTGAAGGCTGGAATTTATGGCAAAAAAATTTGAAAAAAGCTTTATCAAAAGGTCGAATTTTTGGTTCAGAAGGTTTAGCCATAAACATAAGTGTTTATGTTGATGGATTAGATACTGAATTTTTACCAAACTCCTGCAATTGGATAGCAAGTCATCTTTTGCCAAAATATGATGAAAATAACTCAGTATTTGTAGAACCCAATTTACCAAATAATAAAATAGGAATTTTACATTTAGCCGGTGGAATTTACAATGAACAAAATATTGATTTAAGAGATGATAAAAATATCAAAATTAATATTTTAACATTAAATAATAAAACTTTATCAAAAAGTTTAAGGTTTTCTTCTATTGGTTAAATTTAAAAAAAAAAGCTTAAGCGGAAGTTCTAAAAGATGGATACAAAGGCATCACAATGATGATCTGGTCAATAAAGCAAAAAAATTAGGTTATAGATCAAGGGCAATATTCAAGCTTGAAGAGATAAATAATAAACTATGTTTTTTAAATAAAAATAAAAATATTATAGACCTTGGAGCTGCACCTGGTAGTTGGTCACAATATTTGTCAAAAAAAGGCTTTAAGAATGTAGTAGCTGTTGATGTCTTAGAAATGAATAATGTATCGAATGTAAAATTTATTTTGGGCGACTTTACAAACAAGAATATAAAAAAAAAAATTTTTCAAGAATTTAAAAAAATAGATATTATAATTTCTGATATTGCAACGAACACTACGGGTAATAAAAAATTAGATTCTTTTAAAACTAATTCTATCTGTTTAGATGTTCTTGATTTTGCCTGTAATAATCTTGAAAATGATGGATACGTCCTTGCTAAATATTTTAATGGAGAGCTTGATAAAGATATAATTGAATTTTCTCGTAGTAATTTTAGTAAAAATAAAATTATTAAACCCAAATCCAGTAGAAAAGACTCAAAAGAGATGTATATTTTTGTTCAAAAATAGAAAAAAGTAAGTATTTGACAAAAAAATTCAAATATCATAATTACTTCTATGGAAATACCCAAAGCCTATACATTTGACGATGTACTCTTAATACCACAAAAAAGTAGCGTCCAACCTAGTGGGTGCAGTACAACAACAAGCTTATCAAATAATATAAAACTAGAAGTGCCAATTCTATCAGCTGCAATGGATACCGTTTCAGAGTCGAATCTTGCTATTGCCATGGCCCAATTAGGAGGTGCTTCATGCTTGCACAAAAACATGACTATAGATCAGCAAGTAGAGGAGGTATTGAAGGTTAAAAAATATGAATCTGGAATGGTTGTCAATCCAATAACTATTGGCCCAGATAATTCGATTTCAGATGTAAGATTAATAATTAAGGAGAAACATATTTCCGGTATACCAGTGGTAAATAATCAAAATAAAATTCTTGGTATAATTACTAATCGAGATCTTAGATTTAGTAGAAATGACAAAGCTAAAGTTAAAGATCTTATGACAAAAAATGTAATTACAATCAAACAGGGGTATTCAAGCAATGAAGCAAAAAAATTATTACATAAACATAGAATTGAAAAATTAATTGTAACTAATAATCAAAATCAGTGTTTAGGTTTGATAACAGTAAAAGACATTGAGAAGTCGGAAAAATTTCCTTTAGCCTCTAAAGATAGAAAAAAATCACTAATAGTCGGTGCTGCTGTTGGTGTAGGTGAAGATGGATTAAAAAGAGCTAAATCTTTAATTTCTGCAAATTGTGATTTTTTAGTTGTTGATACTGCGCATGGCCATAGCAAAGCAGTATTGGATATTGTTAAAAAAATAAGGAATTTAAGTAAGAAAATCACTTTAATTGCAGGAAATATTGCAACGGAGGAAGCCGCGATCGATCTTGCTAAATTAAAAGTTGATGCGGTAAAGGTTGGAATTGGACCAGGCTCAATTTGTACTACTAGAGTTGTTGCTGGTATTGGGTTCCCACAATTTTCTGCAATCTTAAATGTTAAAAAAGCTTTAAAAAAATTTAAGGATGTAAAAGTAATAGCTGATGGTGGAATAAGATATTCAGGTGATATTGCTAAAGCCATTGGAGCTGGGGCTGATGCCGTTATGATAGGATCATTACTAGCTGGAACAGATGAAACTCCTGGAGAAATATTTTTTTATCAAGGCAGATCATATAAATCTTATAGAGGCATGGGTTCTATTGCTGCAATGTCGAGAGGTTCAGCAGATAGATATTTTCAACAAGACGTAAAAGATCAACTAAAACTTGTTCCAGAGGGAATAGAAGGTCGAGTACCTTACAGAGGTCCAGTAAAAAATATTATAGATCAGCTTTTAGGTGGTCTAAAATCTTCAATGGGATACCTTGGGGCAAAAAATATAAGCGAATTTAAAAAAAATGCCAAGTTTGTTGAAATATCAAATTCAGGAATTAAAGAGGGACATGTACACGATGTTCAAATCACTAAACAATCACCCAATTATCCCGCAAATGAATAAAAAAATTATTATTTTATTAATCTTAATTTTTTTCAATAATAATATCAGAGTTAACTCTTTGGAAGATTTAAAATTCTTCAATCAAGGAAAACAAAATTTTGAAAAAGAAAAATACGATAAAGCCAAAATTAATTTTGAAAAGCATATAGTTAGAGATCCTAAAGATTCTAAGAGTTATTTATATTTATCTAAGATTTATAAAGTTAAAAAACTAAACGACGAGTATGAAAAAAATTTAAACACAACCTTGCTATTGGATCCTAAAAATGAAGAGGCTTTATATATGTTGATATCTAAAAAATTGAAGGATGGTGATTTCGACTTAGCTAAAAAAAAATTTGAAATCTTTAAAAGCTCTT
>CEOK01079358.1_pt1 | contig 11142 bp, 9 predicted proteins | sample 427001 | NCBI WGS metagenome assembly CEOK01 (sample SAMEA2591108, study PRJEB7988) | marine metagenome | isolation source: saline water (ENVO:00002010), including | reverse complement strand
TACACCTGAGATGGAATATATCGCCATCCGCGAAAATCAGAACCGGGCCGCATATTTAGAAAGCCTTGCTGAGACGGGGGTGCGTGGTGAACGCATGGCGAAGATGATGGCACATCAACATCCCGGCGAAAGTTTTGGCGCTGCACTGCAAGGCGAAATCACACCGGAATTTGTCCGCGAGGAAGTTGCCAGAGGCCGCGCTATTATTCCGGCAAATATTAATCACCCTGAGAGTGAACCGATGATTATCGGACGTAATTTTCTTGTCAAAATTAATGGCAATATCGGCAACTCCGCTGTCACCAGTTCTATCGGTGAAGAAGTTGATAAAATGACATGGGGCATTCGTTGGGGGTCAGATACAATCATGGATCTCTCAACCGGAAAGCATATTCATGAAACCCGTGAGTGGATTCTTCGTAATGCACCAGTACCAGTAGGCACGGTGCCAATTTATCAAGCTCTTGAAAAAGTGGATGGGCGCGCCGAGGAACTTAATTGGGATATTTTCCGAGACACACTTATTGAACAGGCTGAACAAGGCGTCGATTATTTCACCATCCATGCCGGCGTGTTACTGCGCTATGTGCCGCTGACAGCTGAACGGATGACAGGGATTGTCTCGCGCGGTGGCTCCATCATGGCGAAATGGTGTCTCGCGCATCATAAAGAGAGTTTCCTCTATACGCATTTCGAGGAAATTTGTGAAATTATGAAAGCCTATGATGTGTCTTTCTCACTTGGCGACGGGTTACGCCCCGGCTCCATTTGGGATGCGAATGATGCCGCCCAATTGGGTGAGTTGGAAACACTGGGAGAACTGACCCAGATTGCATGGAAACATGATGTACAGGTAATGATTGAAGGGCCTGGGCATGTGCCAATGCAACTTATTAAAGAAAATATGGACAAGCAGTTAGACTGGTGTGATGAAGCGCCGTTTTACACTCTCGGCCCCTTAACGACAGATATCGCACCGGGTTATGACCATATTACCTCAGCTATTGGTGCGGCTCAAATCGGCTGGTACGGCACAGCCATGCTTTGCTATGTCACACCTAAAGAACATCTGGGCCTGCCCAATAAGCAAGATGTGAAAGATGGCATCATTACCTACAAACTTGCGGCTCATGCTGCAGACTTGGCTAAGGGGCACCCCGGCGCACAAATCAGGGATAATGCTCTCTCAAAAGCGCGATTTGAATTTCGCTGGGATGATCAGTTTAACTTGTCGCTTGACCCCGATACGGCAAGGTCTTACCACGACGAAACTTTGCCGAAACAATCCATGAAAGTGGCGCATTTCTGCTCCATGTGTGGGCCTCATTTCTGCTCCATGAAAATCACACAAGACGTACGCGAGTATGCCGCAAAATTGAATATGTCCCCCGAAGACGCCCTCGACGCGGGTATGCAGGAAAAATCTACCGAATTCAAAATTGGTGGCAGTGAGGTCTATAAAAAGATTTAGTCTAAGCTCTTTTTAAGATGAGGGCTTTAAAGCCAACGACGGACTTTAGCCTTATAATCTTCAAAGGCATCGCCGAATAAATCCTGCATGGCTTTTTCTTCGGGGCGTATTTGAAACAATGTAATATACACCATAAACAAAATTATGAGTGGCAGCCCCAACCATGCACCGTGATAAATGCAAAAAGCTAATAAGATTGAACTCATCCCCAGATACATCGGGTTGCGCGTAAAGCCAAATACACCTGATGTCGCGAGTGTCGTTGCCGCCGCCGGATCAAGCGGATTTACAGTTGTCTGAAGTTTTTTAAACTCACGCACGCCTGAAAACATAAAGCCCAACCCAATCAGCAAGACGCCCAGAGCGATGAGATTTTGATAGGGAAAAACATCTGTCGCAGCATAATTTGTCGTGCCATATATCAAGCCTATAAATACAAGCGTCACAAGTGGCGGTGGAATTTTATGATCTAAAAACATGTCACCTTCTTATAGAAAACTATAACCAGCTTAACATCATTTTAGGGAAGATTTGAACCGATATTCTGATGAGATAAACCGCAAAATAAGCGTCTTAACCCTTATGAATTGGCAATATCAGCATGGCGGTAAATGAATCAGCTCTCTGTGCAGAAATATTTTGCGATCCAATATCCATCTCAGCATGAGATAGAGAGGGGTCAGTTTGGTAAGTGCCAAAAACCCTATCCCAAAGACTAAGATTAAACCCAAAATTGGTTAATGCCTCATCACCCTGACGCGAATGATGAATGCGATGCATATCCGGCGTCACAATAACCCACCGCAATAAACTGTCTAGTCGGCGGGGCATGTGGGCATTGGCATGGGTAAAAAGCGACGCGCTGCTGAGCAAAACCTCAAACCCCAAAACAGCCACCGCAGACGGCCCAAGCAATAAGACCAAGGCCAGCTTATATATCATGGAAAACAAAATCTCTCCTGGATGAAACCGGAAGCCAGTGGTCACATCAAAGCCAGTATCAGCATGATGGACAAGGTGAAAACGCCAGAAAAAAGGTATTTTGTGAAAAATCACATGCTGTGTATATATCGCCAAATCCAGAATAATCAAACTGATGAAAAAAATTACAAATGACGGGGCGGGAATGAGTGGGAGCAGCCCCATCTGACGGGCCTCAACATGAAGCGCAAGTTCAAAAGCAAGTATGGGCATGACGAGGCGCAGAGCAAGTGAATTTACAATCATCAATAATAAATGCGTCAGAGTTCTCTCAAAACGCCACTCTGAAGGCCTTTTGGTCGCTAGAAATTCCCAAAGCAGAATGGCTATTAACGTCCCGCCAAATGCGGCAAGGCGCATCTCAGGTTCAAATTGGAGAAAGGCATCAAACATGTCTTAATGACCGGTCAAATCAACGATATGTGTATCATTCATAAATTTAGATCCAGAGTATCATCATGAGGGTTTCTAGTGCTTACTCTAATTATTGCAAACAAATTCCCAGCGAAATTTAATCACACTCTCACTAATGAGTACCATACCGTCCCCAACAGGCTCGGGACCGCCGACATTCATATTCCCTTCATTGGTTTCATCCATATTGGTAATTCTGTAATTATTACGCCCACAAAGCTGTGCCATTTTTTCCAACGCATCCAAACGGCGTTGAATAATTGTGCCTTCCAGCCCCTCAACAAAACCAGCCTCAAAGTTTTTTACCATATCATTTTGACCGATCAAATTAGCATTTGGCGAAGAAGACACCCCGCCTGACGTACATCCGACAAGAAAACCCGTCATTAAGATAAGTGGAAGGGAAAAACCTTTTAAATTCAACATGCAACACCTCCGAATATGGTCAAAAAAACAACATAAAAAATAAAAATGTAAATATACTTTCTTTTTTTCTAGCAATTATTGTTCCCAGACTTGTTAAATAATCAATGGAAAAGTCGATAAACCAAGTTACTCACAATATTATGAAAGTAAGATTAGGTCGAATTATGGCGGACAGAGAGGGATTCGAACCCTCGAGACGCGTTAACGCCTACACGCTTTCCAAGCGTGCGCCTTCAGCCACTCGGCCACCTGTCCCCAGAAGATGCATTTATAGCTAGGGCTTGCTGAAAAACAAGCCTAATCATCCATTTTTAATGCCGAGATAAACGCGTCCTGAGGGATGTCAACTTTGCCGAATTGGCGCATTTTCTTTTTCCCCTCTTTCTGCTTATCCAGCAGCTTTCGTTTCCGCGTCGCGTCCCCACCATAACATTTTGCCGTCACATCTTTACGCAAAGCCGCAATGGTTTCACGCGCGATAATCTTGCCACCAATCGCTGCTTGAACAGGGATTTTAAACAAATGTCGGGGGATAAGGTCTTTCAAGCGTTCACACATGGCACGCCCACGGTTTTCAGCCCGCTCGCGGTGCACAACCGTTGACAGCGCATCAACAGGCTCCGCATTGACGAGAATAGACATCTTCACCAAATCGCCCTGCTCATAACCTGTCACACTGTAATCAAAACTGGCATAGCCCTTGGTGGCAGATTTAAGCCGGTCGTAAAAATCAAACACGACCTCATTTAGCGGCAGAGCATATTCCAACATGGCGCGGCTACCGGCGTAGCTCATATTCAACTGGCGCCCGCGACGGTCCTCACAAAGTTTCAGAACCGCGCCCATATATTCATCCGGCACTAGAATGGACGCCTTAATCCAAGGCTCTTCAATATGCTCGATTTTCACAACATCCGGCATATCAGCAGGATTATGCATCTCAATCATCTCGCCATCATTCATGTGTAAGTGATAAACCACGGATGGCGCCGTTGTAATCAAGTCAATATCAAATTCGCGCTCAATGCGTTCGCGGATAATCTCAAGATGCAACAGACCCAGAAACCCACACCGGAAACCAAATCCCAAAGCGGCACTTGTCTCCATTTCAAATTCAAAGCTTGCATCATTAAGGCGTAACTTGCCCATTGCGTCGCGCAAATCCTCAAACTCACTGCTATCAACAGGAAACAGACCACAAAACACCACCGGCTGAGATGGCTTAAAACCCTCCAGAGGGACTTCGCATGGCTGGCGGTCATCTGTGACCGTGTCCCCGACGCGTGTATCTGCAACTTCTTTGATGGCGGCGGTGAAAAACCCTATTTCCCCCGGGCCAAGTTGAGCAACACTTTCTTGCTTTGGACGAAACACCCCGACGCGGTCCAGTAAATAAGACGCACCATTAGACATCATGCGGATTTTCTGGCCTTTTTTCATCACACCATCAATAACTCGCACCAGCACCACAACCCCCAGATAGGGGTCATACCAGCTATCCACCAGCATAGCTTTGAGCGACGCATCCGGCGTTCCCAAAGGCGGGGGTAATTGTGTGACAATTGCTTCAAGCACAGTCTCAATACCAATACCTGTCTTGGCAGAGATTTCCAAAGCATTTTCAGTATCGAGCCCGATAACATCCTCGACCTGCTGCTTCACGCGCTCCGGCTCGGCGGCTGGAAGATCAATTTTATTGAGCACCGGCACAATTTCATGGTCAACCTCAATGGCCTGATAGACATTTGCCAGTGTTTGCGCTTCGACACCCTGACTCGCATCTACAATCAGTAAGGAGCCTTCACAAGCCGCCAATGACCGGTTGACCTCATATGCAAAATCGACATGGCCGGGGGTATCAATCAGATTGAGATGGTACAACTCGCCGTCAGCTGCAGTATAATCAAGCCTGACAGTCTGCGCCTTAATTGTAATCCCGCGCTCACGCTCCAATTCCATATTGTCCAGCACCTGCTCCTGCATCTCACGATCAGACAGACCCCCCGTCACTTGGATAAGACGGTCAGCAAGCGTGGACTTTCCATGGTCAATATGGGCAATAATGGAAAAGTTACGGATATTTTCTTGTTTGGTCATTTTCGGGTCACATTCTGTGTCATTGCAGTGATATAGCACTGCGTCGGAACACAGCCAATGCGTCAAATCATCAAATTAAAAGGACGCAGTTTTGGGGCTTATCGGCGGAGTTTACCGCCTGTTGCCTTTTCAACTGCTTGAATAATCTTGTCGGCAGCTGCCTCAATTTCGGCATCTGTCAAAGTCGCTTCCATCGGACTGAGTATGACCTCAATCGCAAGTGATTTCATACCTTCGCCCAATGCGCCTGCCCCCTCAGCGGATCCGGTAAAAGCATCAAAAAGAACGACATTTGAAATCAGTTTTTTATCTGCACCCCGCGCTGCTTTCATAAGCTTGTCGGCGGGCAAATCAGCGGCCACTTCAAATGCGAAATCACGGCGCACAGCTTGATAGGGAGATAAAGACAAAACGGGCTTGCTCCGCGACGGCTTTTTCTTGGGCAACGGAATTGCCATGGGGAAAATTTCACAGACCATAACCGGCCCATCAAGATCAAAGTCTTTCAATAAAGCCGGGTGTAACGCCCCGAAACGCGCTAATGGTGTGCGCGGGTCACGGCAAATAACACCTGATTGACCCGGATGATACCAATCGGGTGTATCGCGCAAGACCTGAAGGGACTCTGCTTGAACACCGTAAGACGTAAGCAAAGTTAGAGCATCGGCTTTAATTTTGAAAAGATTGAGAGGCTCAGCCTGACCGGACCAGTCACGCGGTTTCTCATGACCATATCTGAGGGCTGCAACAACCGTCTCCTGCCCGCCCGGCATAGCATCCGTGAAAACTTGTCCGACTTCAAACAGACCAAAATCAGACAGCCCACGCGCTACATTGCGTCCGGCAGCCTGCAACAAGCCCGGCAAAAGCGATGGGCGCATATTGGATAATTCAGATGAAATCGGGTTAGCGAGTTTTAAAGCCGGATGTCCACCGAATTTTAAAGCAACCGCCTCGGCAATGAATGACCATGTGACAGCTTCCGTCAGACCGGAGCCTGCCATAATCCGGCGCGCCAGCGCGGTTCGGGTTTGTTCCGGGGTTTGAATGGCTTGGGTGATGTCTGCATCACTGGGTAATGGCACACTTGGCACATTATCAAGACCATAAATGCGGGTCACTTCCTCAACAAGGTCGGCGGAACCATGCACATCCGGGCGCCAAGTTGGTGCTTTAACTTGCCACTTTTCTTTTTGGCGTGTTACCTCAAAACCAAGTCGAAGGAGAATAGCCTCGATATTGTCTTCAGTAAGATCAATTCCGGTCAGTGATTTCACACGGTGCGGGTCAAAGGCAATTTCTTGTTGATTGTCAGGTACATCACCGGCTTGTATCAAAGATGACACCTCACCACCACAAAGTTGCGTGATCATTTGAACTGCCTGATCCAGACCGGTTAACACTGATTGCGGATCCACCCCACGCTCAAATCGATACCGCGCATCGCTGTCTATTCCGTGACGTCGGCCTGTATTGGCAATGGCAATTGGCTCAAACCAGGCACTCTCAACAAGCACTTCAGTTGTCGCTTCGTTTGCGCCGGACTCTAAACCACCTTTAACACCGCCAAAACCCAAAACAGATTTGTCGTCTGCAATAACGCAATCATTCTTATCAATTTCATAGCTTTCTTCATCAAGCGCCGTGAATTTTTCACCGGCCTGACCCGCACGCGCCGTGACTGTGCCTGACAAACAACTCACATCGTAAACATGCAATGGCCGTCCGCGGTCAAAAGATATGTAATTGGTAATATCTACAAGCGTATTAATCCGACGTTGCCCAATCGCCTGCAATCGGGCAGACAACCAATCAGGAGAAGCTCCATTTTTCAAACCGCGTATAACGCGCCCGGCAAAAACAGGGCAATCCGGCGTTGCAACTTTAATCTTAATATCACTTTCAAAATCCGAGGATGCGGCCTGAACCGTATCGGATTTGAGCGTCCCGAGACCGGCTGCAGCGAGGTCACGAGCAATACCGCGCACACCGAGGCAGTCAGGACGATTGGGTGTGATAGCGATTTCTATCACCGGATCAATCGGAAATCCATTATTCCCCAACGCTTCAGCCGCCGGTGTGCCGATGACAGCATTTTCAGGCAATTCAATAATGCCATCGTGATCTTCAGAAAGCTCTAATTCGGCGAGCGAACACATCATACCGCGACTTTCCACACCACGGATTTTAGCCTTACCCAAAACCATGCCATTGGCAGGAATGACTGCGCCTTCATTAGCCAGAATACCTTTAAGGCCGGCACGAGCATTAGGCGCACCGCAGACAAGTTTTTGTTCACCCTGTCCACTTTTAACCGTGCAAATTTTTAATCGGTCAGCATCAGGGTGTTGTTCTGTAGAAACAATTTCTGCCACCTCAAAACCTGCAAGTTTTGAGGCTGGATCTATGACTTCCTCAACCTCAAGACCGATACGGTTCAGCGTATCGCAAATCATGTCGAGAGTGGCATCAGTTTCAAGATGGTCATGTAACCAGTCGAGCGTGAACTTCATCTAGACCCCCTCATCCACAGAGAGGCCCCGTTGTAAGGTCGGCACATTCAAAGCGGAAAAGCCATAATGACGAAGCCATCTTAGATCGGCGTCAAAAAATGCTCTCAGGTCAGGCATGCCATATTTCAACATGGCAAGGCGGTCAATACCCATCCCAAATGCAAAACCTTGATAAACTTCAGGGTCAATGCCGACATTCGTCAGCACATTTGGATGCACCATGCCGCATCCAAGAATTTCCATCCAGTCAGAACCTTCGCCAATGCGAATTTCATTCCCTGCGCGCGCGCATTGAACATCAACTTCCATGCTGGGTTCCGTGAAGGGGAAATAACTCTGGCGCAGACGTAACACAACGCCATCCACTTCAAAAAAGGTAGACAAGAAAGTTTCTAAAACCCATTTCAGATGTCCCAGATGGGTGTCTTTGTCAATAACCAGCCCCTCGACCTGATGAAACATAGGCGTATGGGTTTGATCGCTGTCACAGCGATAGGTCCGGCCGGGTGCAATAAATCTGAATGGCGGATCACCTGCTTCCATGGTCCTAATTTGAACAGGCGATGTATGCGTCCGAAGGAGCAGTCTCTCGCCATCTTCATTTTCTTCAAAATAGAATGTGTCATGCATCTGACGCGCAGGGTGCGACTCGGGGATATTAAGCGCTGTAAAATTATGGAAATCCGTTTCAACATCCGGTCCCTCGGCAACCGAGAATCCCATATCAGCAAAAATCGTGACAATTTCTTCCGTGACTTGACTGATAGGGTGAAGGCGGCCTTCAGACAAGCCGGTTGGCTGGACAGGAAGAGTAACATCTTCTGTCTCCCCCGCCAGTCGCGCATTTAACGCTTCTGTTTCCAATGAAGATTTTCGGCTATCCAAGGCTTGCGACAGTGTCTGCTTCAAGCCATTAATAAGCGGCCCTTGCACTTGGCGTTCTTCAGCCGTCATGCCGCCAAGGCTTTTTAAAAGTTCGGATACCCGACCTTTCTTGCCAAGCGCAGCAAGACGCACCTCTTCAAGCTCCGCAAGCGTGGAGGCGTTTTCAATAGCAGCCAAAAACTCTTTTTCGAGGCTGGCCGGATCTGTTGCTGGATCAGCCATAGCTTCTTTGTCGTTGCTTATTGCAACGCTCCACGGGCTTTCTCAACCAAGGCTTCAAAAGCGACCGGCTCATGAACTGCCAGATCAGCGAGAACCTTACGGTCAATTTCAATGCCGGATTTGGTCAGACCGTCAATCATACGTCCATAAGTCAAGCCGTGGTGACGTGCAGCGGCATTAATCCGCTGAATCCAGAGGCTACGGAAATTGCGCTTGCGGACACGTCTGTCGCGATAGGCATACTGCCCCGCTTTTGTGACAGCCTGCTTGGCAACTTTAATGGTATTTTTACGACGCCCATAATAACCCTTGGCTTTATCAAGGATTTTTTTATGACGTGCGTGGGAGGTAACTCCGCGTTTTACTCGTGACATATCAAACTCTCCTATCAGCCATATGGCATATATTTTTTAACGGTACGGGCGTCCGGTGAGGACAATGTGTCCGTGCCGCGCAAATTACGGATTTGCTTGTTGGAACGTTTAATCATGCCATGGCGCTTGCCAGCCTGACCGGCTTTAACTTTACCGGAGGCGGTGAGCTTAAAACGCTTTTTGGCACCACTCTTGGTTTTCATTTTGGGCATTTTGCTCTCCTAATATTCGGTGACCACATGATATAACAAAGTTATAAATATATAATCTCACCGGGTTTGCATTTCGGACAGACACGGCAGCCCTTCAGCCGGACCGTCCTGAATGACGCTTTATACCCGTCTGGCAAGAGATTGCAAGCCCCTGATGCCCCGTCCGGCTTCAGCAAAAAGTCGTCGAGCGTAGGCAAAAGGAAAGTAATTGATGAAAACACGCATTATTGCTCATCGTGGTGGCGCAAGCCTGTGGCCTGAAAACACGCTTATGGCATTTGATCAGGCTTTACGGCTTGGGTGCGACGGCCTTGAGTTGGATTTGCAACTCACTAACGACGATATGCTGGTTGTTCATCATGATGCCGATTTACGCGCCGATTCCACACGTCGGAACGGGGAATGGATACCCGAAACCTCACCCCCATTGCGACTTGAAGACATGATATATAGGGAATTGACCGATTTTGAAGTAGGCGTTTGCCGCGAGAACACAGATATTTATGAAAAACATCCAAACCGGACAAATTTTCAGGGATTGAGCATCCCTAAATTCTCCGAAGTACTGGAAATGAATGCCACTTATGAGAAAACGCCCTTCTTAATGGCTGAAATCAAAACAGAGGGGTCAGCGACCTCAAATGCAGCCTGCAAGCACCGCACAGACATATATGCCCGCCAAATTGGAGACGTGAAACCGGAAAATATTGTTACATTATGTTTTGACTGGCGATGTCTGACTCATCTGGCAAGTTTATTGCCCGATACACCGCTCGGTTTCACCACACAGCCCGTTTCACGCATGGAGAACCCCGGAAAAGCCACTTCTTTAATTAAGCATCAAATTGAACAAATGAATGAACTGGCAGCGAAATCAGGGGGCAAATCGCCCCTAAACGCTTGGAATGCATGGCATGGCGATATTAACGCTGAAACCGCGGCTTTCGCTCATGATCAAGGTTTGGCTATATATGCTTGGACAGTCAACGCTGCTGACGACATGCAACGGCTATTTGATCTAGGCATTCACAGTCTGATGACTGATCGTCCGGATATTGCATTAAAAACAAGAAGTTAAACGAAAAAATACAAATTAGCGCGGCGCCAGAACCATAATCATCTGACGGCCTTCCATTTTTGGCGCAGCTTCAACTTTAGCCTCTTCCTCAAAATGGTCACGCACGCGATTAAGCACTTCCATACCAAGTTCATGGTGCATCATTTCACGTCCGCGAAAACGCATCGTTACTTTCACCTTATCGCCGGCAGACAGAAACTTATTTACGCTTCTCATTTTGACATCATAGTCATGCGTGTCAATGTTCGGACGCATTTTTATTTCTTTGATATCAACCGTTTTCTGCTTTTTTCTGGCTTCGCTGGCTTTTTTCTGGTTCTGATATTTCAGCTTGCCGTAGTCTATAATTTTGCATACGGGCGGGGATGTATTTGGGGAAACTTCCACGAGATCAAGTCCAGACTCTTCTGCTACCGAAAGCGCATCTTCCAAGGAAAGAACACCTCTTTTTTCACCAGCAGCATCAATC
>CEOK01050344.1_pt1 | contig 11156 bp, 4 predicted proteins | sample 427001 | NCBI WGS metagenome assembly CEOK01 (sample SAMEA2591108, study PRJEB7988) | marine metagenome | isolation source: saline water (ENVO:00002010), including | reverse complement strand
ATCTGCATTCGCTCCAGCGAAGAGTCTACATAGCGCGCCGTTCCGCCGCCCCCGGCTTCTTCGCCCAGCACCAGCCAAGGCTCAATCGCCTGGCGCAGCTCAATATTCACCCCGTCATATTCGACCGTTCCGATAACGGGAAAACGAAATTCAAAATGCGTAGTAAACCAATCTTGCTGGAACGGGAATCCACCTTCGTTCAGGATGTCGATTACTTGGCCGAAATCCTCACGAACAAAGTGCGGTAACAAAAAACGATCATGCAAATGAGTGAGCCAACGAGTCATGGGGGCTTCGTACGGATTTTCCCAGAAATGGGCAATCAAAGCCCTGATCAACAACTGCTGCGTTAAGCTCATCCGAGCATGTGGTGGCATTTCAAATCCTCGAAATTCAACGAGGCCTAAACGCCCGGTCGGGCTGTCTGGAGAGTAGAGCTTATCGATGCAGAACTCTGCACGGTGGGTATTCCCTGTCAAGTCGGTGAGCAAATGACGGAGTACACGGTCGACCAACCACGGTGGAATATTGGGATCACCCATTTTTGGAATCTGCCGAAAAGCCAGCTCCATTTCATAGGCAGCATCGGGTCGGCCCTCATCCACACGCGGGGCCTGCGAGGTGGGGCCCATGAATAAACCGCTAAACAGATAACTGAGCGAAGGATGATTCAGCCAGAAACCGATGAGGGATTTCAGTACATCCGGCCGCCGAAGGAATGGTGAATCCGCTGGTGTGGCACCCCCGACCACCACATGGTTTCCCCCACCCGTTCCGGTGTGTTTTCCATCGACCTGAAATTTATCGGTCCGCACCAATGTGAGCCGAGCTTCTTCATACAGCACCGTGGTATTCTTTACCATTTCGCGCCAAGAATAAGCGGGTTGAATGTTGACCTCGATCACCCCCGGATCCGGTGTAACTTTCATGTAGTCAATGCGTGGATCATGGGGCGGCGTATACCCTTCTATTAAAACCGGTTTACCCAAAACTGCCGCCGCATTTTCCACGGCATTCAGCAGGTCCAGATAGTCCTCAATCGTATAGGTCGGTGGCATAAAAATATGGAGTCTTCCATCGCGTGCTTCCACGCAAAGTGCAGTACGAATGACCCATTCTGCAGACTCTCCGGGTTCCGGGAGCACATCATGGCGTGGCAAGGGTTCATCCACCATTTCTTCGACCGAATTTTTTCCAAGGTCAGGAAGTTTTCGGCCATCTTCTGGGTGCTGTGCCACCACCACGGAGCGGCGACCCGGAAGCGGCGGCGGTCGCCAGGACGGGTCCGGAGGAATCGTTGGATCCAGATCCTCCTGTTTTGCCCATGGCAGACTTTCCAACGGAAGGCGCAGCCCGAGTGGCGAATCGCCCGGAACGAGATAGAGCTGTTTTCCGCGCAGCATCCAGAGTCCGCTCTGCCAGCCCCTAGACTGTTTTTCCAGAGGCAGGACAAATCCGACCGGATTATTTAGGCCGCGGTTAAACACCCGAAGCAACTGTTCGCGCTCTTGCGGATCATCCAGCTTACTGTCCAATGGATCCACATTAACGGGCAATTCCCGTTCGCGAAGCGCATATTTTACCGGATCTTCGTAGGCCGGGTTGATATATTTCCGATCAACACCCAGCTGCCGAGCAAGCTCTTCGGAAAGTTCCTGCGCGTCTTTATGAGTAAACCCATAATCCTTCTCTTCGGTCCCCATCAAATCTTCCCGCTCCCACATAGGCAGGCCGTCTTTACGCCAATAGAGCCCGAGCGCCCAGCGCGGTAGCGGTTCGCCGGGATACCATTTTCCCTGCCCGAAATGGAGCATGCCACCCGGAGCAAAGCGCGTGCGTAGTCGACGGATCAACTCTTCCGACATCGGTTTTTTGGTGGGGCCGACGGCTTCGGTATTCCACTCATCACCTTCCAGATCGTTGGCGGAAACAAAGGTGGGTTCTCCCCCCATACTAAGCCGAACATCCCCAGCGTTCAGCTTTTTGTCCACTTCATCACCGAGCTCGAGAATTGATTGCCACTGACCGTCGGTATAGGGCTTGGTCACGCGGGGGTCTTCATGAATTCGCGTAATTGACATATCCACGTTAAACGTGGTATAACAAAGGCTGATGGCGCCTTCAATTGGTGAGGCGTGCCGAGCGTCAGCCGAAGCGGTAAGCGGAATATGCCCCTCGCCGCAGAACAAGCCGCTGGTAGCATCAAGGCCGACCCAGCCAGCCCCTGGAAGATACACCTCGCACCAAGCATGTAGATCGCAAACATCTTCTGTGACCCCTTCCGGTGCATCTGGATCTACCGGTTTTTCATCCGCGACCAACTGAATGGAGTAGCCCGAGACAAATCGTGCCGCGAGTCCGAGACGACGGAAGAGATGAACCAGAAGCCAAGCAAAATCACGACAGCTCCCTGTCCCTTCTTTCAGCGTTCGCTCCGGTGTGTAAATACCCGGATCCATCCGCAACGAATAGTTCAGATGCTGGTTAACCTTCTGGTTGACCTCCGCGAGGAAATCGTTGGTTTGCTTTTTGGAGACATCAATGGTCTCCAGAAAACCTTGGAAAAGAGGCCCCATGCGCTGTTTATGAAAGAAGGGGCGTAATTCCCGTTTAAGCACCGAGGGATATTCAAAAGGGTAATGCTCTGCATATTTTTCGAGAAAGTAATCGAAGGGGTTAATCGGTTTGAGTTCCGCAACCAGATCGACTTCAATCTCAAAACATTCTGTCGGTTCATTCATCAGCAAACGCGCAACATAGTTGTTCTGCGGATCCTGCTGCCAATTGATGAAATGATCTTCCGGTAGGACGTTTAGGGAATAGCTCACGATTGGGGTGCGGCAGTGCGGGGTTGGCCGAAGCCGGATCATCTGGGGGCCCAGCGTTGCCGGGCGATCGTAGAAATATTGAGTCTTGTGGTTCAGGGCTACGCGTATGGCCATAGTGCTAAGCTCCGACCGTTATGGCCTTGGGCGAAATAAAATGCCCATAGATCGCGTTGTTGACTTCGTTGATGCTCAGTTGCAACTCATCGATAAATTCATTCATGCCTTTTTCAATTACTCCTTGAGGTATCATCTCATCCAGGTCTGAGCAAAGCTTGACGAGGATGGTACGCGGTTTGGCCGATTCATCCCGAGTGATTCGGCAGAGGCTATCAAGCGCAGCTTCCAGACAAAACAGAATGGCACGCGGATGACCTCGGTCAAACACAATCATATCGATAACGTTATCAGGCGTGATCAGCCCTCTGGTTCGTATGTAGGTCTCCTTTGCATCCATCGACTCCAATAAGGCACTCCATTGAAGGTCATCGATGGGCGTTCCAACGGTGTCGAGATGAGGCAGAAGATGGAAATATTTAACATGTAACAAACGCGAGGTTTTATCGGCTCGTTCCAAGTATCGGGCGACACGCCAGAAGTGGTACCCCTGCCCGCGTTCGATCGTTTCCGAAGCCATGGCTTCAATCAACATGGCACCGCGTTTGACTTCCCGGCACAGATCTAACACTCGTTTGTGAAACTGTACTTTTTCCTTGGTGGCATCTGGCACCAGCCTGCCCAGCGCATTAATCTCCCAGAACATGTCATCCGAAAGGGTTTCCCGCATACCTTTGGCAATGGAGCGTGCTGTGCTCAGACAGCGGGCGATGGAGTTGGCATATTCCGGATTAAACATCAGGAAATGCATCGCGTTGTCTCGCGTCATTTCACCATAACGCGCAGTAAACAACTTCATATCACCTGTAATCTCAATGAGCGGTGCCCATTGTTCGTCGTCTAGTGATGACTGGTCAAGATTGAGTTGGTAGCTCACCTCAAGGAATCGTGCAAGGTTGGAAGCCCGTTCGATATAGCGGCTCATCCAGTAGATATTATCAGCAACTCGGCTCAGGAGCATGACACATCCTCTTTTGTTGCGGTGCGATCAACAACCCAGGTGTCCTTGGTGCCGCCGCCTTGGGAAGAGTTGACCATCAATGAATCCTTTTTAAGAGCCACACGGGTCAAACCACCGGGAAGGACATAGGAGTCGTCGCCCCGATGCAGAATAAACGGGCGTAGGTCAAGATGCCGCCCCTCAAAGTGGCCATCGACCACAACGGGAGCTCTGGAGAGCGAGAGGGTGGGTTGTGAAATGTAGTTGCGCGGGTCGGCGCGAAGTTCTTTGGCGAACGCGTTGCGTTCTTTTCTTGTCGATTTGGTACCGATGAGCATGCCGTATCCACCCGATTCGCTGGCGGGTTTGACCACCAATTTGTCGAGATTATCGAGCGTGTATTCCAGCGCTTCAGCTTCACAGCATAAATGGGTCGGAACATTGGGCAGCAACGGATCTTCGCCGAGGTAGTATTTAATCATGTCCGGCACGAAGGCATACACTACTTTGTCATCGGCCACCCCGGTGCCCGGGGCATTGGCCAAGGTGACTGTTCCTTCGCGAAAGGCCTTCATCATGCCAGTGCAACCGAGATAAGAGTCTTCTCGGAAAACGTCGGGATCGAGAAATTCATCGTCGATCCGGCGGTAAATCACATCGATACGCACAAGACCTTCAACGGTTCGGGCGCAGATATATTTTCCATCGTACACCAAATCATGACCTTCAACGAGTAATGCACCCATCTGCTGCGCAAGAAAAGCGTGTTCGAAATAGGCCGCGTTGTAGACGCCCGGTGTAAGCACCGCCACCGTTGGACGCTCCACTCCGTCCGGCGCAACGTGGTGGAGCATTTTCATAAACTGGTCTGGGTAATCGACCACACGACGTACGCGACTTTTATGAAAAACTTCTGGGAAGTTTCGCTTCATGAGCGTGCGGTTGAGCAGAACGTAGGAAACGCCGGAGGGAACGCGCAGATTATCTTCCAGTACGAAGAAGGTTCCGTTTTCATCCCGCACCAGATCGGTTCCGGTTACGTGCGCCCACACACCCTTCGGTGGGTTTAGCCCTTGGCACTGCGGAAGATAGCCCTTGGATGAGCTGAACAACCATTCGGGCACAACGCCATCGGTGATGATCTTGCGGTCGTGGTAAATATCGTCGATGAACCGGTTAACGGCTTTGATCCGCTGTTTCAATCCGGCTTCAACAACATCCCACTCACCGCCGTCTATGATTCGGGGAACGATATCGAACGGAATCGTTCGTTCAGTTCCCTCCCCCGAGCCGTAGACATTAAAGGTGATGCCCATATTTCGCATCGCCCGTTCACTTGCATCCTGCCGGTTTCGCAGATCGCCTTCTGGTAGTGAATCGATGGCATCTATAAGTAACTTGGCACTATCGCGCGCCCGTCCCTGATTATCAATCAGCTCATCGAAGAACCCTTCGGTTTCATACCCCTCAAAATTCATCTACCACATCCTTAACGTGAGCAGAGTGCATCAGGTGTGCCATCTAATCATTAAGGTGGGAACGGACTTTCACTTCAGGGTTCTATTTGGGGAGGTATATAATAAAAATTATATTATAATGAACTTCAACTTAAATGCTCACGTCGCATGCGACCCAGCACATATAAATACATTATTGTTAATTAACCGATTTAAGAATACAATTTTGATTATCCTTCACCCGAGCACATGCGATCAGATATGTGCACACATCAGGCTAGTGCTGTATCAAAAGAGGTGATTTTTACGTTCAAGTCAAGCTGCACAATCTATCCCGACCGATTACCATGACGCACCACAGAACAAAGCCCTATCAGCCGGATTGTATACTTCAACGGGCGAATCCCATACAAACAACCCCATGTTCATCAGTCATACTCAAATGAAACAGCGCAGTGACACGAAAATTCCGGCACCGTGACCGAGCGCTTTCCACCCTGTTCCATGATCTCCAGCTCTTGCATAGCAGGCACCAGCACCGCCTTTTTAACTGCAACGGGCAGATCAAATGTGATCGGAACGTCATAGAGCGTCGGCAAATCTTCAATTACCTCACACTCACCGCGCGTGATTGGCGGACCATAGAGGAGATGAGCGACATAACGCTTCTGATCCTTCTGATGCAGCAGGTTCATTCGCCCGGCACTCGGCAATTTCGTCTCTATCATCGGGCGCTCGTGCAACAAATTGAGTGCATTGGCAAAGAGTTGTCGATGCTGCTGCGCACCATGGACATAATAGAGTTTATCTAGTTCGTGCGCTATAAAGACCACATTCCCTTTTCGAATCATAGCCGGGTGTTCCGCATCCTCCAGTTTGTAGGGGGTATTGAGGTGGGAAGAGAACCTACCGTAGGTCCGGTTAAAATAGGGCTCACGGATGGCGGCAAGGACTTCTGTTCCGGCGGCGGGTTTTATGCGAAGGGCAGGTTCATAGCAAATAACCGGACTACGAACCATCTTCTCCGCTATCGGATCACCCACAACAAAATAATCCTGATCCACCGTACCGCTCCCCACATACTCCGCCCCAATAGCTAGCCGCAATTTTTCTCGCTTCGCATCCAAGGCACCCTCGCCAATCACCAGTAGTTTGCCTCCGTCTGCAACATACTGATTCAACCGGACGGCCTCTTCTTCATTGATGCAGGGAACACCGGGAACAATGATGACATCAAACGCACTAAGACCGTCGTCGCCAATGTTAGCGATGTTAAAGTTGACGTGCGATTCTAACAACATACGGGAGACTCCCTCATCGTGCTGAGCATTAAAACTGCGCCAAAGCCCCACGCGAGCTTCGGGCAGCCCCCCTACTCCGTAGTCTTCGATTTTCTCCACATACTCATAGGCGACACCGATATTTTTATAGGTATCCATATCCATCTTTCCATTGGGATGGAGCTGGTCGCCGAAGTTGCAGTTTACCCCCCACGAGATCATGGATGATGCTTCATATTTCAGCGCATTGGGATGTTTGAATCCACCGAACTCACCCCAGGCTTTATGAAATTTTCCGCTCATAGCCGTAGCGGTATATCCGGCTTTTAGATAGAGCTTGGCCTGAATCGGTAATTTGTCATATCCCCCCCACATAGTCGGCAGATCCTCGAGATCTTGGACGGTATTTTCTTCATACATCTTCAGATTAAAGTTTGCCGGACCGCGCTTCAGCGTGGTCGTCCCGTTAAAATAGACACTGGCATCCGGATGGTGGCTGTGAATCAGTTCTTTGAGCGCACGAAAGTGTCGTTTGAAGGATGTTCCATAGAAAGCCTCCGCCTCGGAATCCTTTGCCGCATCATAGCCCTGTTCCTTCATCATTTTACGGCAGGTGTCGCAGAAGCACGGATTAACCGTTTGATAGATATCGAACCAGAAGCCATCCACATCATACAACATACAAAGCTCCTCGATCTGAGCCATAATATGATCGTGATAGGAAGAGTTCACACACATGAACATCCAGTGATAGTTCGGCTTGGGATCCTCCGGCTTTGCATCAAGATTATAGCGTGAGGTGGAACGAATGTTCCCCTTTCTATCGCGCGCGCACCACTCCGGATGCTCAACCGCATCATTATGCGACCAGCCGAACGTAAAATAAAACGGGCAGAGCACCCCGATCTCGTGACAAGCTTCCACCTGAGCCCCCAGCAAGTCAAAATCCAGATGCGGATGCATTTGACCCACTTGGGTCGGATAGTAACTCCAGCTGTGGTGACCCTTCGCAAAAATGTTTATGGCATTCACGTTCGCCACCTTCAACGCCTGCTGGAACTGTTCCTTGGAAAACGCTGCTCCAATGTCTGGAATATGCTCGGAGGTATGGAAGTCCAAATGGATCTGACGGGTTCCTACCTGCTGCGCTGCCTGCAGATCAATGCACTCTAGCAATGAAGCTACACTCAAACCGGTAGCTATCGTCCGTTGAAATTTATTCATCATTTTCTCCTCTGGGTTCGACCTCACTCGCGTACATTTTTTCCGGCTCCACGCCGTGTTCTTCTGGCCACTGCGCCAGTGGCAGGCCCAACCCTTCGCGGGTTTTCCACGCCGCTGAAACCGTTCCGTTCTCCCGCAGGATATAGGCATAAAAAGCACTAATCGATTCACCGGCACCCGTGAAGAGTGTGTCCAACTTAGCCTCCCCACTCTTCAGCTTGACCCGAAAAGTAACTTCCTTTGCACCGACCGGAACCGCCTGCTTTAGCGTCTGTCCTTGCACTGTAAGCGTTACGGTATCCACATCATAGCTAACGCCCACATACGGATCATTAATCGCCCGATCCGCTTCCGCAGGCCAGCGACGTAGCGAAATCTGATACCATCCATCAGCATCCACATCGACCGCCCAAAATCCGCGCGGCGGCCCAAAGCGTCCCGTGGCGGGGTCCGCAACATGCGTCTGGTTCCACAGCGAACTCCCGAGCCAATCATGCGCCGTCAGGCAGACCGGATTTTGATGAACCGAGCCGACCTTCATGCGGCTGATCAATCCATGCTCCTGCGAAACATCCGCCCAGAACGCATCGTAGGCACTGAGAAGCTGTGCCAACACATCCGGATGCGTCTTCGCCCGATCGCTCCGTTGACTGCGGTCTGTTCGCATGTCGTATAGCTGCAGATCGGTACCGCCCTTCGTTCCAACCAATCGCCAACAATCGCTCATCACAGCAAAGTTTCGATATTTCAGCGGGTCTACCAGCCGCTGATTTTCCACCATCAGCTGCCTATCTGGCCACAGCGCATGGGCATCTCGCAACAGCGGAACAAGGCTCATTCCATCCAGTTCCACCGGAGGTGCCTGTAGGCCGCACAGCTCAAGCAGCGTGGGCAATATATCAACATGAGCCGTGACACGATCGACATCCACCGCATGATCCAAGCCACCTGCCGGCCAACGCATAAACCAAGGTACCCGATGCCCACCGTCGTAATGACTGACCTTTCCTCCGCGTAGCTCAGCGTTAAACAGCTGTATCGATTCACGAATGACCGGGCCATTATCCGAACAGAAAACAAGGATCGTGTTTTCCTCCACTCCCTCTCGCTGCAAGAATGCCTGCAACCTGCCAAAATTATCATCAATGTTTTCGATCATGCCATAGTAGGCAGCCATCTCTTCGGTTAATACGATACCACGCTCTTCGGCACGTTTAACCACCCGTGCTATACTCTCTTCCGGTGCATAATAAGGCCAATGGGGTGCGTTCGGGGTGATGAAGGCAAAAAAGGGTCGCTGCTGCCTGACCGACTGCTCCATAAACTGCATCGCTTCCGTAAAAAACACATCGGTGCAAAACCCTTCAAATGATCTCATCGTTCCATTCACTCGATACGCATCATCAAAGTAATCATTGCCCCAATAGTCCGGCGTCTGCCCGACACCGCCAGCCCCATGCACTACCGTTTGCTGAAACCCACGGTCTTCCGGGCGGTAGGGATAGACATCGCCCAAATGCCACTTTCCAAAAAGTCCGGTCGCATAGCCCGAAGCAGCAAACATATCGGCCATGGTGACTTCCCGTTGGCGCAGAAGATTGCGTCCCATGACGGTGTGCCATACACCATTTCGCCCCGAATAGCGCCCCGTCATCAGCGCGCTTCGGGTTGGTGCGCACGAGGGGTCCACGTGGAAATCGGTCAGGCGAACACCATTGTCATACAGTTTGTCGACACTCGGGGTTTCCAAGAGCGGGTGCCCTACACAACTCAGGTTGGGGTAGCCCTGATCATCGGTCATCACTATAATAATATTGGGGGACTGAGCCGCTCCACTGAACGACTGCATCAGACACCCTACTGTCAACCACATCGCGATAGACTTCATTAGTGAACCACACCGTCTTCCGTCACCGCTGCCCCTGTCAGCATGGGGTCGTTCAGCAATGCCTGTTGGTTTTTCAGTTCTTGCATTAACTCCATGGCAACCGCCGCATACGCAGGATTCGCATAGAGATCATTCATCTCAAGGGGATCTTCAATAATGTCAAACAGCAGGTAGGTATTGGAAGTCGGATACCAGATCAGCTTTTTACCCTGCTTGAGTACCATCCGTTGTTTGTTCTTATAAGCACCATACATCACTCGGTCTTGTTCGTCATCACGGCCTTCTAGCACCGGCAACAGACTCTTAAAGTCCACACTTTCCGGAATCTCAATGCCAGCCATTTCCAAGGTTGTGGGCATGAGGTCCTGCATATAGACCGGCGTATCAATCGTTTTACCCCGAGGAATACCGTTGCCAACAAATAGCAGTGGCGGCTTCAGACTATGCTCAAACATATTCTGCTTTCCTAGCAGCCCGTGCTGGCCCACAGCAAGACCGTGATCCGAAGTAAAAACGATAATGGTATTGTCTCGCTGCCCGGTCTCTTCTAAGGCCCGAATAATCCGTGCGATCTGCTCATCCATGTGCGTGATAATCGCAAAATATTCCTGCCGATGGGTTTTAATGGCATGCTCGCTGCGAGGGAATGGAGCGAGATCCTCATCCCGCAGACCTCTGCCCACCTCCATCGCGTCCATATGTGGATTTTCCGGCATAAAGTTTTCCGGCACTTCAATCGACTCCAACGGATACATATCCACATATTTTTTCGGTGCCTGCCGCGGATCATGCGGAGCATTAAAGGCCAGCTGCATAAAAAAGGGCTGCTTGGATGTGGCCGCCTCTTCAATAAATCCAACCCCTTCATCGCCCAGCACTTCGCTCCAGTGTTTCCCCCCCTTCCAGAAACCTCCAAACTGCGGATCACTGGGGTCCCAGTTATCGATTCCCGGAGCCTCTGGCCGGAAATAGCCGGCCGCACGGACCGTCCAGGAAATCTCCCCGCCCATGGACGGATCTTCATAGGCCGGCATGCCCGGTTGGATGGTACCCGTTACATCATAAATCGTATTCGGGCTAATTTTCATCACATGCCACTTTCCAGCAAAATAGGTTTTGTAGCCCGCCTCCTTAAACCGAGTACTCCAGAAATCAGCAGGATTCTGCACATCCGCGCTGCTGTAGACACCCGCTTTCCACACATCTAGACCGGTCATTAGCATCGTACGGCTGGCAATACAAACAGCACCCTGCCATGCCCCTTGATTATAGGTATGACTAAAAAACGTACCCTCATCCACGAGCCGATCAAGAGCTGGTGTCTGCACGTCGCCCCCCACCCGACCGATGGTATTCCAACATTGATCATCGGAAAAAATGAAAAGAATATTCGGCTGATCCGGTGTTTGCGAACCTCCGTAAGAA
>CEOK01002028.1_pt1 | contig 11162 bp, 15 predicted proteins | sample 427001 | NCBI WGS metagenome assembly CEOK01 (sample SAMEA2591108, study PRJEB7988) | marine metagenome | isolation source: saline water (ENVO:00002010), including | reverse complement strand
CAATGAAAAGATCGCCAACAGTAACAGTTTGCTGAGAAAAAATACTCATATCATTTTGAGCTCTCTGATAAGCATTAGACATCACATCTCCAAGCAGAACGAGCGCAATTGATGGAGGAATTATTTGACCTAAAGTTCCAGTTGAGGCAACAAGACCTGTTGAAAAGCTTTTGTCGTAACCTTGATTAATTAGAATAGGCAAAGACATTAAACCCATTGTCACAACCGTAGCACCAACAATGCCGGTGCTTGCTGCAAGTAGGGCACCAACAATAATTATAGAAATAGACAACCCACCTTTTGTTCCCCTAAAAGCAGCAGCCATATTTTCTAGCATTTTTGCTGCAATACCAGATTTTTCTAGAATTGTGCCCATAAAGATAAACAGCGGAACAGCCAACAAGGTTATATTATTCATTATTCCAAAGATCCTTATTGGGATGCTCTTAAAAATTGTTGGATCAAAAATTCCAAAAGGAATACATATTAAGGCAAATAATATCGAGACACCCGCAAGAGTAAAAGCAACTGGGTAACCTATTAAAAGTGAAACGCTTATTAATACAATTAGAAGAAAAGGTACTAATTCCATTTGTTTTTGATAAATTGATGAATGATGGTTAATAAAAGCGTAATTGGGAACAATATAATTAAAGTCTTTTGAAGATATACATAACCAAGACCACCAGCCTCAGTAGATACTTCCTTAATTTTCCAAGCCATATTAATAAGCTCGATGGAAAAATATCCAATAACAAAACAGAGAGGTATCAAAAATAATAGACTAAGAATAAAATTTACCTTTTTCTTATATTTTATCGAGGATTCCCTATAAAAAATATCAACTCTCACATGTTCGTCTTTGTAATGCACATAACCTGCACAACCTAAAAAAACTAGGGCGTGAATATACATTACTAATTCTTGGAGACCTGTTAATCCAATTCCAAAGAAATATCTTGCCACTATTATCACTATCATTAATATTGTCATGGCAGGTATCATTAATGATATGAATTTTCCTAAAGAATTTATTGTTTTTTGCATGATTATTATTGAATAAGTCTTTATGAATTCGTTAGAATACAACAATGATTATAGTACTTTCTCCGGCAAAAACACTTGATTACGAATTTGATGCAACTGGAAGCCATTCTGTTCCAGCATTTTTAAGTCAATCTTCTAAGCTTATTAAGCAATTGAAAAATAAAGAGCCTAAAGATATTGCATCTTTAATGGGCCTTAGCGATAAACTTGCAACTCTAAATTACGATAGGTATCAATCATGGACAGCTGCAAAAAAAGTTTCTAATGATTCAAAGCAATCTATGTTGGTTTTTAAAGGAGATGTATATCAAGGACTTCAAGCTGAAGATTTAACAAAAAGCGAAATGAATTTTGCGCAAAAACATATCAGAATTTTGTCTGGTTTATATGGAATATTGAGGCCACTAGATTTGATGAAGCCTTATCGACTAGAGATGGGAACAAAACTAGAGACAGAAAATGGAAAAAATCTTTATGAGTTCTGGGGCAATAAAATTCAAAAAAATGTTTTAAATGAATTAAAAGATCAAAAGTCTGACCTTTTGATAAATTTAGCTTCTAATGAGTACTTTTCGGCTTTAGGTAAATTACCTGAAGACATAAATACTATTTCACCAACATTCAAAGATTACAAGAATGGAAAGTATAAGATCATTAGTTTTTATGCAAAAAAAGCTAGAGGATTAATGGCTAGATGGATTATTCAAAATAAAGTCAAAGACTTTGAGGATTTAGTAAAATTTAATGTCGACGGATATAAATTTTCTAAGAGTGAGTCTACCGCATCAGCTCCAGTCTTTTTAAGAAAACCTTAAGAATTAGATTCGTTAAATTTCTTTACTTCAACAAGCTCGTTGAATGATGCATCTCTTTTTTCCATGTTAGCAGTCATTTGTTCAGTCATGTCTTTTTGACTTAACATAGCACCACTCCACAATGCATTATATTCTAGGCTGTCGTTTACATTATGGTCTCTTGAATAATTCATTACTGCTTTTAATCCATAAATTGCAACTGGTGATTTTGAAGCAATTTCACTAGCAAGTTTATTTGCTGCTTCAATTAACTCTTCTTGTGATCCATATGTTCCACTAACTAATCCAGCCTCTTTGGCTTCTTGAGCATACATTCTTCTTCCTGTATATGCCATTTCCCTCATTTTTGAATCCGGTATTATTTTTGGAAGTCGCTGAAGTGTCCCTACATCAGCTGCCATACCAATATTTATTTCTTGAATACAGAAAAAAGCATCATCTGAGGCAAGTCGAATATCGCATGCGGTAACCATATCGACTGCTCCACCAATACAGCCGCCATGAATTGCAGCTATAACTGGCACCCTAATTTTTTCAAGAGTACTAATATATTCTTGAAGTTCTTTGGCAACCCTGTAAACAGCTTCGCCGATTCGCGCATGATCAGGCTTCTTGTCATCTGGTATGTTATCGACTCCATTAGTGAATGCATTTAAATCCATACCTGCACAAAAATGTTTACCAGTCGACGACATCACAACAACTCTGATATCAGAATCTTTATTTATTGCTTCTAAAACCTCTCCTAGTTCAACCCAGAAATCTCTAGACATAGTATTAAGCTCATCTGGTCTAGATAAAACAAGGTTTCCTACATGATTTTTAACATCAAGCTTGAAACAATTGAATTCTTTTTTACTCATGACTGACTCCCGATTTCTATTGACTCATCTACAATTCTTCTCATTTTCTCAACATGCTCAAAAGTTTTATGATGTGATAACACAACTTTTCTCTCTTCGCTCAAAAGAACTAGCATTTTTTTTAATTTTTCAAGGTTTTCTATTATTCTATTATCCATAAGTGAATTTTTCTAACTTAATTTTATTCTAAGCATTATAATGCTCTTGAACAATGAAATCACTAAGACACATTTTTTTATTTTGCTTAATTTTTTTTAATAAGGCTCCTTTAGCGAGTGAAATCGATAACTCATATCAAAAACAATCACTTCTTGCAGTTTTATTTAAGAGAACATCCGCAGAGTACAAAGCTAATACCTATCAAGTATACGCATCAGCTAAAAAGAATATTGATAAAGCACTGGAAGATAGATCATGGACTGCGTTAGTAAATCAAAATAAAAATTATGAAGATCTTCCTCCGGCAATTATCTTAGATATTGATGAGACAGTTCTTGATAATTCAGAACATCAAGTTAGAAGTATTAAAAATGGAACAAATTATCCAATTGGTTGGAAGGAATGGGTTTCTGAGGAATCAGCACCAGCTTTGCCAGGTGTTAAAGAGTTTTTAACTTATGCCAAAGCTAAAGGCATAAAAATTTTTTATGTTACTAATAGAACACATGATCTCGAGGAATACACACGTAATAATGTAAAGGCTTTGGGACTACCTCTTGATAATGATGAAGATGTACTGCTAATGAAAAATGAAAAAGGCTGGACATCAGATAAAACGAGTCGAAGAGACCTGATAAAAAAAGATTATCGAGTTATTCAAATTTTTGGTGACCAATTAGACGATTTCATACCTCTAGAAGATACAGCATCAAGTGTAAATAGTAGAAAAGAGCTTATTGATCAGTATGCAGATATGTGGGGAGAAAAGTGGTATATGCTAATCAATCCAATGTATGGGGAGTGGGAAGAAACATTATATGAACATTGTTGGAGTTGTTTCCCTGAAGAGAGTGACAGAGTTAAGCAAAGATTAAAAGCTCTAGAATATTAAGATGATTAGTAAATCATTTTTTGATGAAAATATTGACCGCCTAATAGATTGCGTAAAACTTGCTTCAAACGAAATTATGGACATTTATCGTTCAGATAACTTTGGTCAAGAGGAAAAAATGGACGGCTCCCCGCTAACATTAGCAGATAAAAGATCCAATGAAATAATATTAAATTCACTAGAAGCAATATCAAAAGATATAAAAATTATTTCCGAAGAAACTTTTACTCAAGACGCCCTTAAAAATTTAGATGAAACATACTGGCTTGTTGATCCACTAGATGGAACAAAAGAATTTATCAACCAAACTGGAGAATTTACAGTAAATATTGCAATGATTAATCAAAAACAGCCAATGTTTGGAATTGTTGCTGCTCCAGTAACTGGAAAAATTTGGTATGGCTCTATTTTTGAAAATATTAAATTGAAAGATGTGTCTGTAAAAAAATTGAGAATAGTAATGAGTAAGAGTCATAAAAGTGATATGGATGATGATTTTCTTAATTTCCTGGAATCAAAGAACATTGACTATGAGATAGTTGAAAAGGGTAGCTCATTAAAATTGTGTACCTTGGCTGACAATGAAGCAGACATTTATCCTAGATTTGGACCTACTTCTGAATGGGATATTGCAGCTGCTCATGCAGTTTTATCAAGCAAAGGAGGAAGTGTAATAAGAATCGAAGATAATAAAGAATTAGTATATGCAAAAAAAGATACTATTCTAAATCCCTACTTCATAGCATTTAGAAATAATTCAATTAAAAATGAATTTTTGCCAGTATTAGGAGATTTCTTTAAAAAATTGGTATAATTTCATATTATTCATAATTAATTGATATAATTAATTATAATTAAAATTTATATTATGGGCACACAATTACAACCCTCACAACTTAATAGTCCAGGCAAGGATATAGAATCGTATCTTTCATCTGTTCACGCTATACCTATTCTTACAAAAGAGCAGGAACAAGAGCTTGCACTTAAACTTTATGAAGAAGATGATCTCGACGCTGCACGACAGCTTGTTATTCATCATCTCAGATTTGTTGTTCATATAGCAAGATCATACCAAGGGTATGGACTTCCTCTTGGAGATATTATCCAAGAAGGAAATGTTGGCCTTATGAAGGCAGTTGATAAGTATGATCCTCATAGGGGTGTAAAAGTAGTATCTTTTGCAGTTCATTGGATTAAAGCTGAAATACATGAATACATACTCAAAAACTGGAGGCTTGTGAAGATAGCAACTACAAAAGCTCAAAGAAAATTATTTTTTAATTTAAGGAGCAAGAAAAAAAGCCTCGATTGGTTAACTAAAGAAGAAGCTGAAAAGATTGCCTCTGATTTAAATGTTGAAGTTAAAGATGTTCTGCATATGGAAAACAGGTTATCTTCAAATGATTCATCATTCGATGCCCCAGCCCCATCTGGAGACGATGATGATGTAATGTCACCCTCTCAATATCTTGAAGATAAAAGATATGATCCAGAAGTAATTGTTGCAAATGAGCAAGCAGAGCAGGTTAATAGGAGTGAGTTAGTTGAGGCATTAAGAATGCTAGATGATAGAAGCAAAGATATTCTTCAAAGAAGGTATCTATCAGATCAAAAAGCAACCCTTCATGATTTAGCTGATGAATATGAAGTTTCTGCTGAGAGAATTAGGCAGATTGAAAACACTGCTCTAAAAAAATTAAAGTCATTAATGGTTGATTTTGCTTAAATCAAACCAGTAAATGCAACTCAAATTCCTTCCATCTTTTGTAAAAAGAAAAGGCCGAATTACTAAAAGACAAGAATTAGGCTTAAATGAGCTAGAAAACTTCTCTATAAGTACAATTGAGAATATCAACATTGAGAAAGAAAAATTTTCTCAATGCCATTTAGAAATTGGATTTGGGAATGCAGAAAATCTTTGCACAATGGCAAAATCATATCCCGATATTCTTTTTATTGGTAGTGAAGTTTATGCTTCAGGAGTTGGCTCTCTTCTTGCAACAATTAAAGAAGACAACATAAAAAATATAAGGATTTTTAATCAAGATATTAGGATATTATTAGATAAGAATCCTGAAGAAGTTTTTGATAAGGTAATCATTATTTGTCCAGATCCATGGCCAAAAGATAGGCATCATAAAAGACGCCTCATAAATGAAGAATTCTTACACATGCTTTATAAAACAATTAAACCTGCAGGGGTTATATATATTTCAACTGATTGGGAGCACTATGCAGAAAGCATAAAAAACTCTTTAGAGATATCAAATTATTTTTCAAATACAAAAACTGAAGAAAAACTAACTTTCTCAAAATTTGAAAACCGTGGCATAGAAGAGGGCAGAGAGATTTTTGAATTTCGCTATATTAAGAATTAAAAATTTTTAAACTTATCAATAAAATTCATGACCGCAATAGCCCTATGGCTAATTTTATTTTTTATCTGTACATCTATAGATGCCATTGAACAATCAAAGCCATCTGGATAGAAAATTTTATCGTAACCAAAACCGCCTTCACCAGAGCTATTAATTGAAACTTTTCCATTTATTTTTCCATATGAGATTAAAGGCATTGGATCGTTGTAATTCTTAATTCCAACAAGGCAGCAAACATAATAAGCATCTAAATCCTCTAAAGATAATTCATTTAATTTTTGAATTATCTTGTCTCTATTATCTTCGTCAGAAGCATTATCTCCTGCGTATCTTGCTGAAAATATACCTGGTTCGTAATCTAACCCAGGAACAACTAAACCTGAATCATCAGCAATTGTATATTTGCCAGAATGAAATGAACCATGTTTTGCCTTAATGAGAGCATTTTCTAAAAAAGAAGTGCCGTCTTCGATAGCATCATCTATGGTGAGATCCACTAAACTCAGTATATTGTAGTCATCAAATAACTTAATGAACTCATTCACCTTACCTTTGTTAGAAGTTGCAATTAGGATATCTTTATTTTTTTTCAAGCAGATAAACCCCTTCTGTTGCATAAAAATTAGGATTTATCGATGACATTATCCCTTCTTTACCATTAGGATTAAGAAATACTTTTTGTTTAATAGTTATAGATTCGTCACTACATAATTTTTCAAAATCATTAATTGTGCAAAGGTGGATGTTTTCAGTTTCGTGCCAACTTGAGGGCAAATCAGGTGTTACAGGCATCCTTCCAGTAGCAAGGTTAATTCGACATCTCCAATAACCTAAGTTAGGCAAGGTCACTACACATTCTTTAGATAAACTAAGCATTCTATTAAGCGCAAGGCTTGGTTCTTTAAGGCACTGAATAGATCGAGCCATAATAGCAATATCAAATCCAAGAGATTCGAATTCTCCAAGACCCATATCTATATCTTGCTTAATTACTGATACTCCTTTTTCAAGACAGCTTATAATTTTTTTATCATTAATTTCTAAACCATAGCCAAGAATATTTTTATCTTTCTTTAATTTATGTAGTAAGGATCCATCACCACAACCAAAATCAATGACTTTGCTATTATCAGGAACCCAATCTTCAATAATATTTGATATTTCAATGCCCATTAGTCTATAAATTTTTTAATTGCTTCTTCATATTTCTCTGTTTTAAAAAGAAAACTATCATGACCTTGTTCACCCTCAAGAACAATATAGGAAGAATTTATATTTTCTCTTATAGCTGCAACTTGTATTTCTTTTCCTCTTTCAGGAGGATATAACCAGTCAGAGTAAAAACCAATGATTAGCAACGATGCTTTAATATTTCTTACACTTTTACTTAAAGTGTCATCGTCTTTTGCAAAGTCATAGTTGTCCATCGCTTTAGTCATTATGATGTAACTATTTGCATCGAAAGATTCTGAAAACTTTTCACCTTTGTACTGAAGGTAGTTTTCCACTTCAAAATCAACCTCACCACTTATTTTTGAATCTGCATCTTGGAATTTTCTTCCAAACCTTAGATCCATATTTTCTTCTGATAAATAAGTAATATGTCCTAACATCCTTGCGGTCTTTATCCCATCTTTAGGTTTAACCCCTTTTGCAATATATTCACCATTTAAAAAATTTGGATCTTTTCTTATAGCCTCTCGTGCTACTTCGTTTAGAGCTATATTTTGGGTGCTTGATTTAGCAGCGGCTGCAAAAATACCAGCCTTTAATACGTAGTCAGGATAAGAAATAGACCATTGCAGAGCCTGCATACCACCAAGACTTCCACCGGCTATAAAATGCCATTTTGATATGCCCAACTTGTCTGTTAGCATTTTTTGAGAATTCACCCAGTCAACAACACTTACCTGAGGAAAGCTACTTCCATATATTTCACCATTATTTGGATTTACGGTTGTTGGTCCTGACGAACCAGAGCAACCACCTAAATTATTGCAACAAACAACAAAAAATTTATTTGTATCGATTGCTTTTTCTGGACCAACTAATTGATCCCACCACCCAATTAAACCTTCATCATTTTTTCCTGCAGCATGATGATTGCCTGAGAAAGCATGACATAGAAGAACAGCATTAGACTTATCTTCATTAAGTTCACCATACATTTCTACAATTAATTCAAATGAACTCAGCTTGGTACCATTTTCAAGATCAATACCATCTTCAAAACTAAAATTTTTTGTTTCTACTTTCATACGATATATCTAAGGATATCATCCAGGAAGCCACTTACTAATTGAATTAAAATAAATACAAACAATGGGCTAAAATCCAGGCCGCCAGCTGATGGTATAAGACCTCTCAGCGGCGATAAAATTTTATCTGATATCTCAAGAATAATTTCAAGAAAAGGGTTTGAGTTTTTTGGTTGAACCCAGCTTAAAATGACACCTCCAATGATAATAAATAATATCATTCGTACTACCAGTTGTAGATTCTGAATTACAGCTACTCCAAGCAGGACTGGAACATCATAATTAGTGGAATAAAGCATAAATAAAGATATGAACTTTATCGTAATAGCTAAAAATATAATATTTAGTGACTGATTGGGTATTAAACTAACTTTTCCGATCGGTTTGTATAATTTTATAAAAAAACTAACGATTGCATTGTAGTAATTAACTTTAAAAATACTAAATAAAAATAAAAAAATAAAAGCGTAATTTAAAAAACTTAAAACAAGTCCGATTAACTGATAACTAGTATTCATTTGATATTTCTTTTGACCTTTCTATAGCCTTTTTAAGACCATCCTTAAAAATTTTATTAATATTGCTGGTACTAAATGATTTTAATCCAGCTTCAGTAGTTCCCTTTTTTGAAGCAACCATTTTAATTAGTTCATCTAAGTTATCATTAACTTGTATAGATTTGCTTACCCCCTCTAGAAGATTTGTCATTATTGCAGCAACCTCATCTTTATTGCCATTACACATTTTTAATAATTCTTTTTCATAAGTTTTTAAGAGGTAGAAAAAATATGCTGGTCCGCTTCCAACAAGGCCAGTAAACTGATCCATTTTAGATTCATAATCTAACTCAATAACTCTTCCAAATTTTTTAAATAAGCCTTTTATGTAAGCCATATCTGTTTTTTGGAATGAACAATTGAATAATGCTGTTATGCCTAAATCAAATCTTGATGATGTATTTGGCATTGCTCTTAAAAAGCTAACATTTTTATTTATTTTTAAATATCTTTTAGATTTTATTCCTGCAACAAAGCTTACAATCTTAGGATTGTTTTTCATGCTTGTAATCTCTTCATAAGCATTGAGCGCATCTTTTGGTTTTACACATAAAATAACAAAATTAATTTCATTTATATTGCCCGTAAATTTTTTTATTTTTAACTTATTTAATTTTTTCTGATTAGAGAGATTTCTATCATGGAAATATATATTTTTTTTTGAAAAGCCAGAGCTTAAGAGCCCCTCGATGACAGATTGTGCAATATTTCCACCGCCATAAAATAAAATGTTCTTCACACTCTTTCTCCAAATATAGATGAGCCTATTCTAACCATAGATGAGCCATGCGCAATCGCATCTTCAAAGTCATTGGTTGTTCCTAACGAAATCTCTTTTGCATTTGGAAATTTAGATTTAAGTTGCTGACTTAGTTTATTTACTTTATTCATTTGGAGATTTCTTTCAGTTAACTCAGCGTTTATATCAGGAAGAGCCATAATCCCTCTAAGGTTGATATGACTTGAGGATTCTATGATTGAAGCTAGACCAAGCATTTCTTTTGGATCACAACCGCTTTTAGACTCTTCAGAAGAAACGTTTACCTGGATAAGACCATTAATTTTCTTATTTATTTCTTCGCAGGCCGCATTTAGTTTAAGAATTATCTTTTCTCTGTCTAATGTATGTATCCATGTAGCGCAATTAGCAATTGCCTTTACTTTATTAGATTGAAGTGGGCCTATAAAATGCCAGATAATTCCACTTGAAAAAAGAGCTTGTTTTTTTTCGTTTAATTCTTGCGCATAGTTCTCACCAAAATCTTTTATGCCAGCACTCAAAGCCTCATTGATATACTCAACACTTTTCTTTTTTGACACTGCGACTATAGAAACTAACTCAGAATTAATATTGGCCTGCAAACAGCATTTATCTATCCTGTTGGATATTGTTTTTATATTTTTTACTACGTCTGTTTGCATAACGTTCTCAAGCGAGGATCAAAACCATTCTTTGTAATTTTTTCCTTAGCGTTATTTGCTGCTGATCTGTTTTCATAGGGCCCAGAGATAACACTGTTTAAAGGCTTACCTGGTTGAAGAGTACTATAAACAATATTTATTGTGATATTTTGTATTTCATTTTCAAGTATTTTTTCAGCCTCAAGCGCATATTTTTTATTGCCATAGGCACCTATTTGAACAAAATACTCGCACTCTAATTGCTCATTTTCATTAGATTCAATGAGAATAGAATTTTCCATAAGCGAAGTTGGAAAATCAATCGTTACGTTATTTAAAAAGCTTTCTGGTTTAATTGATTCAATATCAGTTCTGAAATAAAAAAAAGAAGTTGCAATTAAAACAAGAGAAATTGAAAGTATAAAAAAAATAACTTTTGATGAAATTACTTGAGAAGACTTCTTCTTTGATCGAAAAACAGATTTTTTTTTCCTTGTATTACTATTTTTTGAAGTTCGTTTTGCAAAGTCTCTCATGTGCTTACATTTCTTGGATAGGGGATATACCAATCAAACTCAGACCATTAGATATGACCTGTCTTACCGACGATAAAGAAGAAATTATCAATTCTAAATTCTCAGGATCTTCAGATAGGACATGATTATCATTATAAAAACTATGCAGCAACTGAGATAAGTCTCGAAGATAAAAAATTATAAGATGAGGGTGCAGAGTTGCTGCAGATTTGTTAACTATAGAAGGGTATTTTGATATTTCATGTATTAACTT
>CEOK01153304.1_pt1 | contig 11166 bp, 9 predicted proteins | sample 427001 | NCBI WGS metagenome assembly CEOK01 (sample SAMEA2591108, study PRJEB7988) | marine metagenome | isolation source: saline water (ENVO:00002010), including | reverse complement strand
AGCCTGAAAAAGGCAATGACTACAAATTCTTCGATCGTAACATCAAAGAGATGTTCACGGTGGGTGGTACCGATCTACATTTTCACAAATACCTAGGTCCATACGATCAAGGAGACACAAACAAGGACGGAGCGGCTAGTCCAAGCCTGCCACAGTATTCTGGAGACAGTCTTAATGAAAGAACTATTCAAGATTTACTATTTTTAGAAAACAGGGATAGGAAATATTCTAGCGATATCTACATAGTCAGAGGCATATACAATGTACAGGACGTTGACTTTAATCTATCACAGTTTGGCATGTTCTTACAAAATGACACTTTATTTCTTACAGTGCATTTGAATGATATAGTGGAGAGAATTGGCAGAAAGCCAATGAGCGGAGATGTTATTGAATTTCCGCACATGAAAGAAGATTATTCATTGGATGAAAGTATTCCGATAGCACTAAAACGTTACTACGTTATTGAAGATGTTAATAGAGCGGCAGAAGGATTTTCACAGACATGGTGGCCGCATTTGCTAAGATTAAAAATGAAGACGCTCGTAGATTCACAAGAGTTCAGGGATATCATAGGTGATGCTACCACAGAAAATTCAGTTGCTAGTTATATGTCAACTTTTAATAGAGAAAAAACAATTAATGATCAAATTGTAGCACAGGCAGAAGCGGATGCTCCAAAATCAGGATTCAACTATAAGCAATTTTATGTTGCACCTATTGATGAACGAGGAAACATACGTACCGAAAATGTTAACACAGAAGAACAAAGAGCCAGCAGTGATAATACTGTAAATGCAACAATAGATACTCCAGCAAGTTCACACTATGGTTTTTATCTGGACGGAGATGGGGTAGCACCTAATGGCAACCCAGCAGGATTTGGTATATCCTTCCCAACTAGCGGTGTTGATCAAGGTGACTATTTCTTAAGAACAGATTATTTGCCAAACAGGTTGTTCCGTTATGACGGCAATAGATGGGTGAAAATCGAAGATTCGGTAAGAATTACTACAACCAACAATGATTCGAGAGCTAATTACAAGACAGGTTTTGTGAACAACACAACAGAATCTACCATTAATGGGCTGACAGTAAAACAGAGACAATCGCTAACGGAAGCACTTAAACCAAAGGCTGACAATTAATGCTACACTTTTACGAAGGACAGGTTAGAAAATTTCTTACTCAGTTTATAAGGATACTGAGTAACTTTTCAGTGGAGACCGGAAGAGGGAAGGATGGCTCAATAAACCTGAGAGCAGTTCCTGTTGTTTACGGTGATCCAACAAGGCAAGTCGCAAACATTATTAGGAATAATAGTGAAAATGCACTGAATTACGCACCAAAGATTGCGTGTTACGTCAGAGAACTAAATTATGATAGGGAAAGAATGCAAAATCCTTATCATGTAGAAAAGCAACATTTGAGAGAAAGGGACGTGGATGCAGATGGCAATTACACCAACCAACTTGGTGCTGGATACACAGTAGAAAAAGTAATGCCTTCGCCTTTTAGATTGGAAGTTACAGCAGATATTTTTTCATCGAACACTGATCAAAAACTACAAATCATGGAACAAATTTTATATTTGTTTAATCCGGATTTCGAAATACAAAAAACAGACAACTACATCGACTGGACAAGTTTAAGTTATGTAGAGTTGGGTGCTATCACATTTAGTTCTAGGACTATTCCTGTAGGGGCAGACTCCGAAATTGATGTGGCAACAATGAATTTTAGTATGCCAATTTGGTTATCGCCACCAGTTAAAGTAAAAAAACTAGGAGTAGTACAAAAAATTATAATGAGTATGTATGATGACGAAGGCGGTATAGCTAAAGGATTGATTAGTGGTCCATTAATATCACAAAGTTTCATTACACCGAACAATTTTGGATTGCTTGTAACAGGCAATCAATTACGATTATTAGGTACAACAGGCGTCAATGCCAAATCAGGCGGGGACGGTTTCCATACAGGTGCTAATGAACCAAACAACTTTGATCCGTTTGAAACATTTGGTCCAGCAGTGAACTGGAAAGTGTTAATAGATCAGTACGGCAAAGTAATAAATGGTACCTCCCAAATACGCTTGACACAACCCAACGGCAATGAAATAATAGGCACAATAGCAACCACGACTTTAGATGACACAATTTTGTTATACACAATAGACGAAGATACCATACCAAGCAATACATTGACCGCTGTAAAGAAGATTATAAATCCTGCAACATTTGATCCGGGCACACCAGCGAATGGTGATAGATATTTGGTCATCAATGATGTTGGAGATAGCACTGCCAGTTTCCAAAGTAGCACTTGGGGCACTCTTGTGGCCAGTGTTGGAGATATTATAGAATACAACGGTACAACAACTAAATGGAACGTTGCTTTCGATGCCAGTAATCCGGATAGCACACAACACTACGTTACCAATCAAAACACAGGTATTCAGTACAGATTTAATGGTACCGAATGGGTCAAATCATATGAAGGCGTCTATACGCAAGGTAATTGGAGCATAGTACTTGACGGCGGTAGTGATACAGGATATAATTCTGCAATTGACGCCCAGACGCCATAATTGCTATAATACAGCATGAAATCTAAAGTATCTAGAAGTTTAACTAAAACTATCACGTGGAGAATACTAGCCACTAGTGATACTTTCCTTATAGCATGGCTTATTACAGGTAAATTTAGTTGGGCTGGTGCAATAGCTGGCATAGAAGTTCTGACTAAAATGTTCTTATACTACGGTCACGAAAGGGTCTGGGACAGAATAAAATGGGGACGAGAAGAATTTGAACTGCCAACGGAAATTTTCCCATCCGAAGATTGGAAAATAAAAAGATTGAAAAATTTTTTAAACAAGAAACACAAAAGACTAGCTAAACTATTATAATGAAAGATAACATAGTTTGTTCAGGAGCATTGTTTTATTCAACAAGTACAAAACGTTTCCTATTTTTACAGAGAACTGATAAGAAAACACAGGGCATGTGGGGTTTGGTGGGCGGCAAATCAAAATTTACCGAGTCCGCTTTCGAAGGACTTAAACGGGAAATTGAAGAAGAAACTGGCAGTTTACCCAAATTTAAAAAAGTTATACCTTTAGAAATGTTTACGTCGAATGATCAGAAATTTTTCTTCCACACATATCTTATAGCAATAGAAACTGAATTTATTCCTAAACTTAACGAAGAACATTCGGGATACTGTTGGACTGCTTTTGAGTGCTGGCCAAAGAACTTGCACATGGGTCTCAAAAATACACTGAACAATAAAAGTATTAAAGGTAAGTTACAAACTATACTAGACTTAATTGTGTAATTACACGCCTACTATAAGATAGTGACACCATCTTGGTGGCAACCACTGTAATAACCATGCTCTATTTCTATACAAAGCATACAACTCATCTAGATTTATTTTGTCTAAATTTTTAAATTGTACTCGAAAGTATGGATGCTCACATGAACTGAATACAAGGTCGTAGTCGTCTTCCGTTCCTTTGAACACTCTCAAATGGAGGTGACGAAACTTACGTTCTATGATTAATTCTTTCACGCACTTCTCCCTTATTTTAAAAAAAGTGCGTTCCTTCGGTTTCCCTACTTCCGTCCCATTGGATGAACGTAAAAATATTTATTATCGATAAAAAAAAAGGCGACTCGAAAGCCGCCTTTTGATACTACTAAAAAGTGCGTATATTTACTAGTGACTTACTCTCACTGCCGCTAATACTGAACCTTGTCCTGCTGTTGATTTGCTAGTTAATGCTCTACCAATAACATTGAATGCTGTGCATTCTGTTTTTGTTGCCGCTCTAGCGTATCCTGGTACTGATGCGGAAATTAGTCTGTCACCTTTATTAACTTGCCCAATAACTTTCACATCAACCCTACCTGTCATTGCGATGTACGGATGTGTATCGTTGTTACCTGCACCGTCGTTCATTTTAAATGCCGCTTGTTCAAGACTAGAAACAACACCAAACACTTCGTCTGACGCTTCTTCGTTAACCTGAGTGATCTCTTCTGCGCCACCTAATGCTACAACTGTTCCTGGTGAGTATACTGAGTCTGATGCAAATCTTTCAGCTACGTCTGAATACTGTGCCGCTGTTGCTGTGCCTTCTAGGTTGGCAACCAATGTTGCAACTGATACTGATATGCCACCTGATTTGTCAGCCGCTGTGGCAGTTGTTGTACCCATTGTGAATTTGTCTGCTGACTCATCCCAGATTATTGCCGCGTTGTTACCTGTTGAACCTCTCTCAATAATGATACCTGAATCGTTACTTCCTGCTGATATACCTGATTGCAGTTCAATAAGGTTATCTGCTATAGTTGTGTTTGTTGAGTTTACTGTTGAAGTTGTACCGTTGACTGTTAGGTCACCTGTCACTGTCAAAGCACCAGATACTGTACATGTACCTGTGTTGTTGATGTTAAGTGCACCTGAAGTTGAGATAGTCAAGTCTGTACCATCACCTTCAATTTTCTCACCATCATCACCGAATGTAATACCAACATCGGCCGGTATGTTTACGTCATTTGTTGCCGTAAGGTTGATATCTGCACCTGCATTTACTGTCAAGTCAGTTCCGTTTGATTCGATCTTCTCGTTGGCGTCAGTGAAGTGTAGTCCAATGTTGGTTGGAATTACTACGTCTGACCCTGCTGAAAGGTTGATTGCCCCTGTGGCAGTAATTGTCGTTGCCGCTGTCGCAAAGTCCGCTACTTCCGTGCCGTCTACTGTTATCTCAACTTTACCTGTTCCTGCGTCAGTAACAGTTACGTTTGAGTTAAGTTGTGCGATAGAGGTAGTTGAAAGTGCCGCTATCGAATCGTCTACATATTTCTTGTTTGCGAACTGCCCATCAGCACTTGGCGCCGCTGTTGCTCCGCCTGTGATGGTATTGGCTGAGGCTGATACTACTATATCACCTACTTCCAGTCCGTTGTTTACTCTAAAGTTTCTTGTTGTCATGGTTCCATATCTCCCGCATGATTATTATTAATGTGTAGTATTTATTAGCTGGCGTGTAATTTTATCTTGTAGGCGCTTACAGTGGTACTTGCACCACTAGTTGATGATATTTTAACATCTCCCGTAAGTTCGGTGTCGTCTTTTATTTCAGTTGTGACTGCAATTTGATTTGTGGCTTTAGTGCTAACAAATCCTGCGTTAGCGTGGGTAATGTTATCTGATCCAAAAGCAATTATTATTTCATTAATCGCGAAGTGACCTTCCGAAGCATTTTTACTGACCAAGAAATACACTGCCCCATTAGTAGTTTTTTGGGCGAATGTGTCAAATGACGTGGCACTTGATGAAATTGTTACTGGTGCTATTGCCTCAGAATTTGAATATGTTCCTGAATTAGCTACCATTGTGTCTTTCAACATGATAGCATGGACTGTAATCCGCAAGTTAGGTTCTAGGCCCGCGGCCGATATCACGACATTATCACCACTTATAGTCGCTGTGAATGTTGCCAAAGTATTATTGCCAGTGTTTACTACATTGTAAGTGGTTATAAAGGCGTCTGAGCCGTCATGTACAACCAGTCCTTCCATGTTAGTAACTTCAGTTTTGGAATCGTTGTTTATTGATATAAACAGTTTTGCGCCTCTGAAATCTGCGTGGGCAAAACTGGTCACAGCCTCTGAAGCGGAATCCACATCTGTGTTTTGCGTTACTATGATGTTACCTGATGTTGCCGCGGTGCTGTTATCACCAAGGCCGAATTTATAATATGATACATTACCACCAACTGCATTTGTGCTCGCGGCTTTGAGTCTGACTACATTGTTTGAACTGTCAGTGGTGAAAGTCGTCATTGTGCCTGTGCCACTGGCCACCCCCGTGGTTGCAAAAAATGGTGCGGTGTCATTGTGTACTAAAGAAACTTTTTGTAGATTTACTGTATCTAAATGGTGATCATTTGTGCAGACATAGTAGAGAACACTGTCCTGGAATGTCTCACCAAATGAATCTATTGCTCGTGCAGTGGTTGTTATACGCTTATTAGATAATACACTTGCATTGGTGTCATCACTTGCGTCAGGATCACCCACAGTGCCAAAAGACAGTGTTCCTGATCCGTTTGTTACAAGTGCTTGTCCGTCTGAGCCATCTGCTGTTGGCAAGTTGAATGTTGTGCCTCCGGACTTTATAATTATTTTAGATCCATCGGACTTGATGGACTCGTTAGTGTCGACGAACTGAATTTCCTTGTTGGTTCCTAGTATAATTGCGTCGTTAAATGTAGCGGCACCAGCGGCTGACATATCTAATTTTAATGCCTCAATTGCGGAACCCCCATCATTACCATGAAATGTTAAATCACCATCACTTATTGAACTTTTTAATTCTAAATTATTTCCACTTTTTAAAATATGTCCAAATTGAGTACCATCATCTAAAAATTTAATTTCAGTTCCACCAGCATCTAATATAATATCACCGACAGCGTCTATAGTAATATTATTACTTGTTGCTATAGTTAAATCAGTTCCATCTCCTTCAATCTTTTCTCCATTATCACCAAACGTTACACCGATGTTGGCCGGTATGTTTACATCGGCACCTGCTGTCAAATTGATGTCACCTGTTCCTTGTGGCGCAATCGTGATGTCTGCGTTTGATCCATTTGAAGTGAAGTCATTTGCTGTGACCGAAGTGGCTGTCATTGCTCCGCTAACTGTCACAGTTGAATTGAATGTCGCGGCTCCTGCCTCTGACATATCTAAAGTTAATGCTGTAATTTCTCCTCCACCATCATTACCTTTAAGTTGTAAATCTTTATCTTGTTGAACAGCTTTTATAACTAAATTTGATGAATTATTAAATAGTAAACCAATTGTAGTACCATCATCATCAAATTTTATACCACCTGAACCAGCGTCTAAAGTAATATCATTACCCGCGTCAAATGTTATATGTCTGCTTGAAGAAATAGTTAAATCAGTTCCATCTCCTTCTATCTTCTCACCATCATCACCAAACGTTATACCGATGTTGGCCGGTATGTTTACATCTGCCCCTGCGGTTAAATTGATGTCGCCGGTGCCTTGTGGCGCAATCGTGATGTCTGCATTTGATCCATTTGAAGTGAAGTCATTTGCTGTGACACTTGTTGCGGTCACAACACCTGCGAATGTTCCTGCGCCATCGACATCTAGTGTTGTACCATTTAACAATTTTAATTCAGTGCTGGATAACCTTGCCGCGATATTGTTTGACCCTGCTTTTTTGATATTGAATTCTACTGCGCCATCTTCTGAACCATCTGCTACATCTATAATTTTTCCTGAAATAGAAGCATATTGCACTTCCTGGTCAGCATCATTTTCACCTTTGAATTTAATTCTACCCAAGTAGTCTGCGTTTGCTGGACTTGAACTGTTTCTCTTCAGCGAGAAAACTGGCGCCGCTGAGTTTGAATCTTCTGTGGTAGTAATTAACAATGAGTCACCTGTAGTTGTCGTAACTAGGCTTAAAGTTCCTGTAATACTTCCGTTTCCTGTGCCACTAAATGCGTTGATGGTAGGATTATTCAAAACCTTGTTTGTTAGTGTTTGTGAGTCGGTTAAAGTTACAACTGTGCCTGTGTCTATGGCTGTGGTTACTGTATTACTACTCACAGACGTGCTTATTCCATTTCCACCAGCAAAATGTAAAACTTCCGAATCTAAGTCAATTGCTATCGCAGTCGAATCATCTGCCGTGATATCAAGATCTTCTGCTGTGATTTGTGCATCAACATATGCTTTTATACTCTGCTGTGTGGCTAAAGATGTATCACTGTTTGTGCCAAATCCGTCTTCGTCTAATACGGTTGTTACTCTTGCTCCTGAGCCTCCTAATTGTAATCCTGATGCTGTGAAGTCACCAATTGTAGATCCATCTACCGTGACTGTAATTGTACCTGATCCTGCGTCTGCTACCGTGACATTACTATTGAGTTGACTGATCGCAGTTGTGCTTACCGAGCCAACTTCTGAGTCAACATATGCTTTGATTGATTGCTGTGTTGCTAACTTTGTATCACTATTTGATGCCATGTTATCTTCATCTTTGATACCTGTCACTGTCGCGCCGTCTCCTGCAATGTTTATGGAGGTGCCGGCAACTAATGCACCTGTGACATCCAGTGCCTCGGCTACTGTAATTTTTGTTGAATCTGCGGCACTTAATGTTGTGCCGTTAACTGTTACTGCATCTAATACAATATTTCCTGTACCGGATGTTGTAAATGTCAAGTCAGCGTTTGTTGGTGCAACTAGATTTGTAATAGAAATATCACCCTCAGCACCAAATTCTAATCCGCTACCTGCCGCATTAACCTTAAGGATTTGGCCTGCGGATCCTATAGAACTTAGACCCGTCCCACCGTTTGCTACGGGTACAGTTTCACCTGATTGGAACTCGGCCATTCCAGTGGCCACATTTGAACTGTTAAAGACTACTCGTACCGGTGTTTTATCTGCCATAATGTTCTCGTACTGTCCCCGGCCTTCTTGCCGTCACCGGATGGATATCCTATCAACAAGTGTATTTATTGTGTTTTTTTAAAATTGGAATAGGGTCACATCCGTGACCTGATCTGTCAATGACGAACCGTTAGCTAGTGTGAAGCTCTGTCCTGCTTCCGTGTAAACAGGAATTGTTTCCACTGTTGCATTAAATTCAAGGTTTAGATCACCGTCTTTTGCTAAAAGTTGTACATCTGTAAGTGTTGTACTACCGTCACTGACGAACACTTTGACATTTTGTACTGGTCGCACAGCCGTTTTGCCAGTGGTCCCTAATATAGAAATTGGGTTTTCGTTTAGTTTGCTTCCTGTTGGCAACACTGCACCGGTTGCCGCAATTGAAACTGTTCCTGTGCCGTCTGATGAAATGGTTGCTCCACCTAGATCAATTGTTTCTGCCGCCAAAAATGCTGTTTGCCATCTTCTGGTTGTACTTCCTAAGGTAAACACACCGTTTTGGCTTGGAATCAGATTGCCGGCTATTTCAACCCCGGGTGTAGAATCCTCAGTTGATATGGTTGTACCTGCTATTCTTATGCCTTCGATTACGACGTTTCCGTTGCTGGAGTTAAGTGTTAAATCGGCGTTGGAAGGCGACGCGATAGTTGATCCTGTAAATGTCAGATCTCCAACACTTACATTTGCGACTTCGTTATCGACGTATGCTTTGATTGACTGTTGGGTAGCGAGTGCCGCGGCACTGTTTGTTGACATATCATCTTCATCTAGTATTGTTGTTACGCCAGCGCCTGATCCAATTTTGAATGTGTCATTTACAACCACTGATCCTGTTCCTGAAGTTTGTAGTGTAAGATCTGCATTGGACGGAGCAATGAATGTCGAACCTACTGCTGTAAGATCACCAAGGCTACTTGAAGAACCACCACCGGCACTTGCTATCTCTGTTCCACCAGGAGTGGATCCATCACCTATTCTAAGGCTTCCTGTGTCGACGTCAACTGCTAGGTAACCATCTTCGATGATGTGTGTGGCTAAATTATAATCTTTGTATGAACCTACTAGTTTTCTGAATGCCATTTACGCTCCTTAATTTTGGCCAGATAATGTCTTAAGTCTTTTTATGAATTCACTTTCTGTTTTTGGTTCTTTGTTCTTCATTTCTTTTGGAACACCTGGTTGATCACCATCTGTTGTCTCCGGCGCCTGTACCAACGGTGGATCCTGTCTTGCAGTTTCGTCTGGTGCCCTTTCGTCGGCATCCTGTTGTATGTTTGAGAACTGCCCAAGATCTTTACCTGCTTCTTGTTTTTTTAATTCTAATTCTTGCTGGAGTGGATACACTGTTGGCACAGTGTTTGGATCGTCTGATGCGACTTTGCCTGGGTTGTCGCTGTTGTCTTCTGCTGGCTTTTCCGTTTTAACGTCGGCGTCAGATACTGATACATCTTTTGCACCCATCAGTTGATTTAATAATGCTTCGTCCTCTTTGTCTGGAATTGCTTTAATGTTAATGTCAATCTCTTTATATCTCATCTATTATCCTGTGCTAATCCTGACGTCATTTCCGTCTCTGAATAATCTACCTGCAACAGAAGGATCAGATGTTGGCAGGTTCGTGAAGTCAACCTGTGCACCTGTTACAACAAGGTTGCCGTTGACGTCAACTGCTTCAGCAATTGATATTTTAGTAGAATCACTTGAATTAATCGTTGTACCGTTTAATGTAAGAGCTCCAACAACAACGTTTCCTGTGCCACTTGGTTGTAAACTTAGATCTGCATTTGAACCATTTGAAGTTATTACGTTAGTTGTTAAACTGTTTGCAGTGATATCTGTGGCAGTTATGTTACCACTGAAAATGGCATTGCCGCCTTCACTCATGTCTAGTTGCAATGCTGTGATCGTTGAAGAACCATCTAGGCCTTTAAACAGTATGTCGTTGTTTGTGCCCATTGATTTGACCACCAAATCAGAGGTTACCCTGCTGATTCTACCGAATTCTGTGCCGCCGTCCTGTAGTTTTATGTCGGCGTTGTCCGCGTCGATGATCACATCTCCTGCGGCGTCAATTGTTAGATTGTTTGATGTTCTAATTGTTTTCGACATTTGCAGTATTTATGTTGTGAAAGGGGGAGCGTGTAACTCCCCCTAATAAGCACGTGTTTAAGATTAGATCGTGTCGATTGAACCAACGTCAGTTACTTTACCTTCGTCAGAACCTTCTGCACTCAATGAGTATTTCGTTCTACCTGATACACCCCCAGCAGTAACGTAAGATACTGTGTTATTGAAGATCTTACTAGCATAAGCAACTGTTGAGTCATCTAAGATGATCTGTATGCAGAATTGGCCGTTTGTTAATGAGCCCGGCGCCACCGCAGTCAATGTCAAGATTTGTATTAATCTTGTTGAACCATCTGCAGATAAAAAGTTCACTTTGAACTGTTTAGTTGATCTCTGCGAGACGATGAAGTTGCCTGATGCAGTCGATGCCGATTCAGCACCTGTTCCATCTGGTTGTACAGTTCCTGTAGCGAATGCTCCAGTGACTTCGAAGTCACCTGCTGAGCTACCGAATCTACTTTTCTTTACTGGTCTTCCCATTTGTTTTCTCCTTTAAAGGAGTCCAATCCTAGTTCTCCTAGGTACGCGG